>Ga0209002_10000035_pt1 | contig 70751 bp, 70 predicted proteins | sample Rifsed16ft2_FD_184010 | JGI IMG/M metagenome (GOLD analysis project Ga0209002, IMG submission 184010) | Soil microbial communities from Rifle, Colorado, USA - sediment 16ft 2 (version 2) | ecosystem: Environmental > Terrestrial > Deep subsurface > Rock core/Sediment | place: Rifle, Colorado...
AGGTCTGCGTCCTCCCCGCCTGCCTCAAAGATCTTATTGAGGCGGGCAGGCGCGACTCTGCGTTGTAGTCTAGTATTGAAACTGACCCACTACCCGTTTTCTTGAAGTCAGGGTGAAAGTTTTGTATTTTCCATTATTGCATGCCCCCGTAGCCGCCAAAATCACCCACGAACGCTTTTTTGTGAGTGGCAGTGATTTTGAGCGTCCCGCCACAAGGCGGAATCTGGGCAAGTGCTTCAAAGAATTTCATAGCCCCCGTAGCTCAGATGGATAGAGCAGCGGTTTCCTAAACCGCTTGTCGGACGTTCGAGTCGTCTCGGGGGCACAATTGGCTTCACCGTTTGTCGGACGTTCTCAGCCGTAGGCTGATCCGCCTTTGGCTGAGAGTCGTCTCGGGGGCACTATCTCCCGGGAATTTTGTGGGATTTGGAGTGATTTGGATTTGCTTCCCTCATTGACTTTTTGGGGAAAAAGCGCAACTATGAAAAACATGTTTTCGGCCCCTCCCGCCGCAAGACTTCTCCACTGAGATCTCACTACTGGAACGGAGAGTTGTTGTGGATTCATCCCAAGCACTGAATGCCCTTCACTTCGGAAGAGTAGACGCAGAAACCGATTACCGGCTCAGCCAATGCTTCGTTGGGACAGAGATGCTTCGTCAGGCCCTGCTTCCCCAACATTCGCTCTTCATCGGCCCCAAGGGATCAGGGAAGAGCGCCCTCTTCAGACTTCTCTGCGATGACCTCGGTCCATGGAAATCGCTCCTGCCCAAGGGATATGAGATCATCTACAGAATCCCGGCCACCGGACTCCAGAGTGAGAAATACCTCTCGGGAGTCGACCTTGACGAGTTGAGCCCCCAGACGGCAAACGATTTTCGGTCTTTCTGGCTCCTGTATATCGGCCTCAAGACTGCGACGACCCTGGTGGAAGACCAGCGGATGCAGCATCTTGCGTCACATGCAGAGAATAGTCGGATCAGGGAACAATACGCATCGTTGTCGCGTATTGTGAGAACGCTCGGTCTCGTCGAAGCGGCAAATTCCGTGGCAAAGATCAAACAGAAGATCGACAGTCTGATCGAATCCCCCGAGAATTCTCTGCCAATTTCGGGAGAAGTGGGGAAACGGCTGTCGGTGAGTTTCCGCAACCGCACCGGGATCGCAATTATCACGCTGCTCGATATCATCGACGGCCTCCTGCAGGAAACAAAATGCCTTTCCTGGATCCTTCTCGACAAGCTGGATCTCCTCTTCTTTGATGACATCACCAAACTGCGGACATCGATAGCCGGTTTGGTACAGCTTCTTGTGGAATACAGCGACCGGTTCAAGAACATCCATTTCAAAGTCTTTCTCCGAAGGGATATTTATAAGCAGCTGCGGATTGTCAACAAATCTCATCTTGTCAGTTACACCCATGACATGAGATGGCGAGGGCCGTGGCTGATCAAGCTGTTGGTCGCGCGTGCGGTTTCCGACGAGCGTGTGCAAAAACACTGCGAGTCAATTGTGGGTGAACAAGTCGATGTCGGAAAGGTCATCAACGGCACCGACGAATTTGTCTTGAAGGTGTTTTATTCGATTTTCGAGGAGCGAATGGGGATCATCAAGCGGGAAGGATTCGGCCCGCACACGCACGAGTGGATTCTGAAGAGGCTGGTCGACGGACTTGGAATGAGCTTCCCGAGAGAGATTATCCATCTTGGGAACGTCGCTGTTCAGAGACAACGTGAGATTATCCGGAGAGAGGGCCTCTCGGAGCGGAGCAAGCTGGTTGGGGGGAGAGCTCTGCGCAAGGCATTCGATGCGGTGTCTGCGTACCGTTGTGACACCTACCTCAACTCGGAGTTTCCTCACCTCGCCGGGCACATCGATGCCTTCCGCGGAAAAGAGGTATCGACGTTCGAGCGCGACGAATTGTATCGCGCCTTTGAAGAGTTACAGCCCAGCGGCGACGACGCAATCAGAGCTGTTCACGACGTAGGGCTCATTACTCCGATAGGAAAGAACGTCGATTCAGCGCTCAAGTTTGAGGTCCCTCTGCTGTACCGAAGTGGGCTCGGTATTGTTGAACGCAAGCTGAAGAAACGAAATCGGAAAGTTCGTTCGATGGAAGAGAAGAAGCCGCAGCAATCGGAATACTCCAAGCCTGAGAAGAACGAACAGGAAGAAATGAACATCCCGCTTTCTCTCTGACCCCCCCCCCTAAAAAATAAACCGACTGATTTTGTCAGTCGGTTTTTTTACTGGTTGGGAGGAACCAGTTTTTGAACCCGCCGAAGCGAGCTCAAACTCACTACCCAAGATAGAAGATTGCCTCGATCAAGCTGTGACAAAAGTCACCAGAGACGGGTTGCCGGAAAAATCCTTTCGCTCACGTGTCCGCAGTAGATAGTCCTAGGGAGGAAACGGTTTCCTTGATTTCGAAGAGAAGTTTGGTACATTGGACTGCTGCCAAGAGAATTCCACATCAACGCTTTAGGGCCACATGCGTTTATCAAAGAGCTTCGTTCCCACCCAAAAAGAGATACCCGCCGATGCCAGCATAGCCAGCCATCAACTGATGCTCAGGGCAGGGCTTATGCGTCAACTGACCGCCGGGGTCTACGCCTATCTTCCCCTTGGCTATCGTGCCATGATGAAGGCCATGAACATCCTGCGGGAGGAAATGAACCGGATAGGGGGGCAGGAATTCCATTTCCCGGCTCTCAATCCCGAAAGCCTCTGGATCCAAACAAAGCGAAGAAACATCCCCAATCTCATCCTGAGCATCAAAGAGAGAGACCTTGTGTTGGCCCCCACCCACGAGGAGGTGGTAGGCTGGCTCGCGGCAATGCATATCCAGTCTTACAAGGATCTCCCTCAGATCTGGTACCAGATCCAAACCAAGTTTCGTAATGAGCCCAGACCGCGCTCCGGAGTCCTTCGCGGAAGGCAGTTCATCATGAAGGATTCCTACAGCCTCGATTCGTCTCCGGAGGGATTGGACCTTAGCTATGAAGCGCATGCAGAAGCATACAAGAAAACCTTCACGCGCTGTGGCCTCAAATTTTTTGTCGTAGGCGCCTCGAGCGGTGCAATGGGAGGAACCGGCTCACAGGAATTCATGATCGAGTCTGAAGACGGAGAGGACACGGTGGTCCTCTGCGGCAGATGCGAATATGCGGCAAACCTCGAAGTCGCGCGATCGAATATCAAAGAAGTAGGTCGATCTTCAGGCTCCGAAGCCATCAAAGAAATACATACGCCCAATGTTCGCACGATCGATGACCTCGCATCGTTTCTCCACATGGATCATGAGCACCTTGCCAAATCGGTCGTCGTGAGGCACAACGATACCCCCGTTCTTGCGCTCATGGCCGGAAATGATCAGCTGAATGAATCGAAGCTCCTGGCTGCCCTTGGGGGAGGCGAAGTGAAAGCGATTCAACCTGATGAACTGAAGGCCCTGACGGGTGCGGACGGCGGCTCCATTGGGCCAATTGGGCTGAAGGGATTCAGAATCATTGCTGACAAAAGACTGGAAGGAGCAAACGGCCTTGTAAGCGGGGCCAATAGGAACGACTACCATCTGGCCAACATCGATTTTCAGCGCGATGCGAGGCCGGACGGGTATTTCGATCTGAGGACGGTCGAATCAGGAGAGCCGTGCCCGCAATGCGGTTCTGTGCTGAAGGTGACGCACGCGATTGAGATCGGACATATCTTCAAGCTGGGGACGAAGTACTCGGAAGCTCTGGGAGCGACATTCCTCAATGAAAACGGCGCTTCAAAACCGATAGTGATGGGAAGCTACGGGATCGGGGTCGAACGGATCATCGCCACGCACATTGAACAGAGCCACGACAAAGACGGAATTATTTGGAACAAGGCCCTCACGCCCTTCGATGTTCATATCATTGCAGCGAGCATGAACAACAAGGACGCCGTCCTCATTTCCAACAAACTCTACAAGTCTCTGACGGAGGAGGGGATCGAAGCGATCTTTGACGAGCGTCCCAATGTCACGGCGGGATTCAAATTCAAAGATGCGGATCTGTTGGGGATTCCCCTTCAGCTCATCGTCGGAGAAAAAGGGCTGCGCAACAATAAGGTCGAAATAAAGAAACGACGTTCGGGAGAACGAATTCTCGTCGCGATCGATGAGGCGGCTGAAATCGTGAAGAAGCTTCTTGAATCGGAATGAACCATGTCTCAAACAGGAACCTTGGTAAACGAAGCTCACCCTTTATTCATCGGCGGTGAATGGAGGATCACGGGCATTCAATCTGCTGAGGCCCAGATGAAAGTCGGCGACAGGGGAACAACGTATTCTCTCGCCGGCCCCAAAGAGGCGGACGAAGCTGTCAGAAGGGCACTCGAAGGATGGGCCGATGTGCGGGAGCTTTCAAGTTTTGACAAGTCGGAGATTCTCTTGCGGATCTCCGAAGGGATTCAGGCAAAAAGAGAGAGCCTGGCCGGGCTCGTCACGGAAGAGGTCGGGAAATCGATCCAGTTTTCCAGAGTTGAGGTCGACCGTGCCGTTACCACGTTCCGGCTTGCCTCCGAAGAGGCGAAGCGGATCGGTGGAGAGGTACTTCCGCTTGACCTTCTCCCTGCTTCATCGGGACGGTTCGGCTTTGTGAGGAGGTTCCCCGTCGGCCTTGTTCTCGCAATCTGTCCTTTCAATTACCCCATCAATCTGGCGGCACACAAGATCGGTCCTGCAATTGCTGCAGGGAATGCCGTTCTGTTCAAGCCCGCCCCGCAGGCGCCTGGCAGCGCGATGGAACTCACGAAGATCATCGAAGCGTCGGGTTTCCCGATGAAGGCGTTCAGCACGTTGCCATGCTCAAACGAGGTTGCGGAGAAACTTGTCACCGATGACCGTATAGCCATGGTTTCCTTTACCGGCAGTGCTGCGGTGGGATGGAGAATCAAAGGCCTGGCCGGAAAGAAAAAAGTGCTCCTGGAACTGGGTGGGAATGCGGGCGCAATCATCGACGAATCGGCGGATCTTGAGGATGCGGTCCGAAAGAACGTCATGGGTGCATTCATCTATGCAGGCCAGGTGTGCATCAAGGTCCAGCGGATATTCATCCACGAGAAGATCTTTGACTCGTATGCAGAGAAATTTGTTGAAGCGGCGAAAGGGATCAAGTGCGGAGACCCTAAGAGCGGTGAGACCGTCGTAGGCCCGTTGATCGATGATGCTGCGGCTGATCGTGTTGAGCGCTGGATTGCAGACGCCGTAAAAGGTGGCGCAAAGATTTTGACGGGCGGTTCAAGGAAGGGCAGGTTGATCGAGCCCACGGTACTTGTTCACACTGCCCGTACCTCTGACGTCTATTGGCATGAAGTCTTTGGCCCTGTTGTGACCCTCCAGCCTTTCAAGAGTTTTGACGAAGCAATCGATCTGGTGAACGACTCGCGCTATGGATTGCAGGCGGGAGTGTTCTCAAACAATCATCAAAACATACTCCGGGCTTATCACCGCATCCAGACGGGGGCGGTTATTGTGAATGACAATCCCACGTATCGAATCGATCATATGCCTTATGGCGGAACCAAGGATTCCGGGTTCGGGAGAGAAGGGGTAAAATACGCCATCGAAGCGATGACGGAGCCCAAATTGCTGGTCCTTCGGACCTCGTAGTCACATCCGGTTTTTTCATGTCAGAATTCATCCACCTTCATAATCACTCTCATTACAGTCTGCTCGATGGGGCGTCCACGATCGAAGGGATCGTGCATGCCGCAGTCGAACAGAACATGCCCTCCGTCGCGCTCACCGATCACGGTGTGATGTTTGGCGCGATCGAGTTCTACAAGAAGGCAAAGAAGGCCCATATCAAGCCGATCCTTGGCTGCGAGGCGTACATCGTCACAAAGGGAAGCCGGAAGGAGAGAACAGCGACCCCGGCGGGTGCGGGACAGGGAAAGGGAAGAGGGGCCTATCATCATATCCTTCTTCTCGCCAAGAATGAGGTGGGGTATCGCAACCTGATAAAACTCTGCACCCTGGGTCACACCGAGGGATTCTACTACAAGCCGCGGATCGACGCTGAATTACTTTCCCAGTACAAGGAAGGAATAGTGGCAACGTCAGCGTGTCCCGGAGGAGTCGTCAACGGGCAACTTGTCAACAATGACTATGACGAGGCTCGCTCGTATGCCTCACTCTATAAGGACATCCTTGGAGAAGATTTCTATCTCGAGATTCAGAATCATGGAATGGATGTTGAGCGCCCGATTCTGGCGAATGCCCCGCGCCTTGCCCGGGAGCTGGGGATCAAGCTGGTAGGAACGAACGACTGCCATTATATCAAACGGTCGCATGCGCTGCCGCACAACATCATGCTCTACATTCCCGAGGCGAGCAGCACCAACGTTCCCGACTACACAACGCTGAGATATGGTACGGATCAGCTCTATTTCAAATCGGCGCGTGAAATGGTCGATGTCTTTAAAGACTTCCCGGAAGCCGTGTCATCGACACTGGAAATCGCGGAGAAGTGCAACCTCGAGCTCGATCTGAAGAAGAGCCACATGCCGATGTTCCCCATCCCGGCCGATGCCGGAGCCGACACGTTGGAGGGGTATCTCGACAAGCTTGCCACCAAAGGGCTCAAGAAGAAGTATTCCTACATTCCCCCCGAAACGGAGCAGCGGCTTCACCACGAGCTCGCCGTGATCAAGAAAATGGGGTATGCCGGATATTTTCTGATCGTCCAGGACTTCATCAACGAAGCGCGTCGCATGGGCGTGCGTGTCGGTCCCGGCCGCGGGAGCGCCGCAGGAAGTCTCGTCTCCTATGTCCTTGGCATCACGGATGTAGATCCGCTGCAGTATGGCCTCCTGTTCGAGCGATTCCTGAATCCCGATCGGGTCAGCATGCCGGATATTGACATCGATTTTTCCGACGACAAGCGCGACAAGGTGATCGAATACGTCCGGACGAAGTACGGAGGGGACTCAGTCTCCCAGATTATCACGTTCGGCACCCTCTCGACGAGGGCGGTCATCAAGGATGTCGGCCGTGTCCTGGGGATCCCTTTGAGCACGATCGATTCCATTACAAAACAGATTCCCGTTTTTCAGGGAAAAGTGACCCCCGTTGCGGAGGCGCTGGAGACGATTCCTGAATTGAAATGGATGAAGGAAAGCCCGGACGAAAAGATCAAGATGTTGATCGATACCGCGCTTGTGCTTGAAGGAATGAACAGGAATGTCTCAACGCACGCCGCCGGCGTCGTTATTGCCCCGGGAGACATCAGCGATTACGTTCCTATGTACAAAACCCCGCAGACCGATCTCATGACGCAGTACAACATGAAGGATCTCGAAGATGCGGGATTGTTGAAGATGGACTTCCTGGGTCTCAGGACGCTGACGGTCATCGACAATGCCCTTCGGCTTATCAAAGAGAATCACGGAACGGATCTTGACCTTAATGCCCTTCCCGGAGACGACCCCAAGACCCTCGAGCTCTTCTCCAAGGGACAGACCGTCGCCGTGTTTCAGTTTGAGAGTACGGGCATGCAGGATTATCTCCGAAAGCTGAAACCGTCCTCCGTGCATGATCTGGTGGCGATGAACGCTCTGTATCGTCCCGGGCCGATGGAGAACATTCCCGACTTCATTGACCGCAAACATGGAAAGAAGACGATAGAATATCTCCATCCGAAGATGGAGGAGACCCTGAAGGAGACGTATGGGATCATCGTCTACCAGGAACAGGTGATCAAGATCGCAAGCGACGTGGCGGGTTTCAGCCTCGCCAAGGCCGATCTTATGAGAAGGGCGATGGGGAAGAAAGACAAGTCCCTGATGGCCGAACAGAAGAAGGAATTCGTTGTCGGGGCTCTTTCAAACGGGATCGACAAGAAGACCGCTTCAGAAATCTTTGACCTCATCGAGAAGTTTGCCTCGTACGGTTTCAACAAATCGCACAGCGTTGCCTATTCCGTGCTGGCCTACCAGACGGCCTATCTGAAGGCACATTACCCTGCCGAATACATGGCTGCGACGTTGACGAGCGAGATCGGGGATACCGACAAGATTGTTCTCTTTATCGACGATTGCCGCAAGATGGGCATCGACGTTCTTCCGCCTGATGTGAACGAAAGCAGGGTCGATTTTGTCGTCACGCCGAAGGGAATTCGTTTTGGATTGAGCGCGATCAAGAATGTCGGTGTGGGCGCCGTCGAGCAGATCGTACTTGTGAGGGGAGAGGGGACAAGATTCAACGACCTGTTTGACTTCTGTGCGAGAGTGGACCTGCGGGCCGTGAATAAGAAAACCCTGGAAAGTCTCGTGCTGGCAGGTGCATTCGACTCTCTCCATGAAAACCGTGCCCAGCTGTTTGAGTCAATAGAACGAGCTTCCGCGTACGGGCAGAAGGTCCAGGAGGCCAGAGAGCGGGGCCAGTCGAGCCTTTTCGAGACCGGCGCAGCGAAAGTGCAAATGAGGCCCTCCCTGCCGTCCGTCGAGCCCTGGTCCGAGGCGGAGAAACTGTCAAAGGAGAAGTCTGTACTGGGATTTTACGTTTCAGGCCATCCGCTCAGGAAATATGAGGAAGAGATCATCGCATTCTCGAACGTGCGGCTGGGTGAGCCGGGCAGTGTGAATCCTCAGGCGTCGGCACGTGTCTGTGGCATCGTTTCGGCGGTAAAAAAGAAGATCGACAAGCGCGGAAATCTGATGGCATTCGTCTCTTTGGAAGACTTCACGGGAAAAGGGGAATGCATTGTTTTCTCGGACGCATTTCAGAAATACTCGTCTGTTCTCACTCCCGACGCCATGGTGATGGTGATCGGGAAAGGAGAGGTCAGCGGCGACACGGTGAAGATCCTCGTCAACGAAGTGATTCCCATGGAACAGGTGAGGGAAAAGTTTACGAGGAGCGTCAACCTTCTCGTCGATCTGGACAAGGTGAGCGAGAACACCGTCATCGAGCTGAGGAAGGTTCTCGAGGAACACAGGGGCAAGTGTCTTTGTTATCTCACCGTGACAGGTGGCGGATTACAGAGGAATTCACTATATTTAACACGGAGACATGTCGTGAACCCGGACGGAGCCTTCCTGGCAGCTATCAGGCAACTTCTGGGCCCCACAGCAGTCAGACTACAAGGCTAACAAGGAGAAGGAATGAAACCAGTAACATTGACGGATGAAAATTTTCAAACGGAAGTATTGGGTTCCGACAAGCCGGTTCTCGTGGATTTTTGGGCTGAATGGTGCGGGCCATGTAAGATGATCGCCCCTGTGGTGGAAGAGCTGGCGAAGGAATATGACGGTACCCTCAAGGTCGGCAAAGTCGATGTGGACGCGAACCAAAAAGTCTCGATGCAATTCGGCATTCGCAGCATTCCCACACTGCTTATCTTCAAAGGCGGCAGAGTGGTGGATCAGGTGATCGGCGCAGTTCCCAAGCGAGCACTTGCGGACAAGATCTCAAGACATATCAACTGAATACGGAATACTCAAATGCGAGAGGGCCCGGCGGTCGTACGGCTTCTCGCATTTCTATTTTATCGGGAACTCGCAGGAGGAAGCGTTCGGACTGGAAAGTGGAAATTGCATTCCTCCTTCCGCATTCCGCAATCCGAATTCACACTTTGAAAGTACCCCATGGTAACCACATTCGATAAACGAACTCATACGTGCGGAGAATTGAGGAAGGAGCATGTTGGTCAAACGGTGACCCTCACGGGATGGGTCGACGTGCGCCGTGATCTTGGGGGACTTGTATTCATCGACGTGCGCGACCGTTACGGCAAGACACAGGTGGTATTCTCTCCTCAGGTCAGTTCGGAAACATACGCAGCTGCGCAGACGCTGCGGTCCGAATTTGTGATTTCAGTGACCGGCAAAGTTCAACTTCGGCCTGCGGGTGGCGAGAATCCGGAACTTCCGACCGGCCAAGTTGATGTCGCGGGGACAAAGCTTATCATCATCAATAAGTCGGAGACGCCTCCTTTTGCAGTAGCGGATGAACTTCAGGTCGCAGAGGACCTTCGGCTGAAATATCGCTACATCGACTTACGGCGGCCTGTGATGCAGCAGAACCTCGCGATTCGGCATCGCGCGTGCCAAATTACCCGTTCATATTACGATCGGAACGGTTTTCTGGAGATTGAGACACCGGTTCTCATGAAAAGCACGCCGGAGGGTGCGCGTGATTTTCTTGTTCCCAGCAGAATTCAGACCGGGAAATTCTACGCTCTTCCACAATCGCCGCAAACCTATAAGCAGATATTGATGGTGGCAGGATTCGATCGTTACTTTCAGATCGTCAAGTGCTTCCGCGATGAAGACCTTCGCGCAGATCGGCAGCTCGAGTTCACGCAAATCGATGTTGAAATGTCTTTTGTCGATGAGAGCGATGTCCTGACGATGACCGAGGGTTTGATGAAGGATTTGCTCAAGGGGATCGTCAATCACGACGTCTCCCTTCCTTTTCCGCGATTGACCTACAAGGAGGCCATGGAGCGGTTTGGAAGCGACAAACCCGATACTCGCTACGGATTGGAACTTCGCGATTGCTCGAATCTTGTAGCGAAGAGCCAATTCCGCGTTTTTCGCGACGCCGTCGAAAAAGGTGGCTTCGTGGCCGGATTGGCAGTGCCCGGCCTTTCAAAGTCCACGCGAAGTCAGATTGACGGATTGACCGATCTTGCGAAGTCGCTCGGCGCAGGGGGACTCGTCACCATGAAAATAGAGGCGGGGAAATTCGAAAGCTCCATTGACAAATTTGTATCCCAGGATGAGAAAAAGGGAATTGCCGAATGGCTGGGAGCAAACGACGGTGATCTGTGCCTCTTCGTCTCGGGGCCATGGCAGAAAACGTATTCGGTACTCGGAGCCCTTCGGATTGAAATGGCCCGGCGCCTGAACCTCGTGGATGGAAAGAAATGGAACCTCCTCTGGGTCGTCGATTTTCCGCTTCTTGAGTACAGCCCGGACGAACAACGGAACGTCGCGGTTCACCATCCCTTCACTTCGCCAAAACCGGAAGATGTACGGCTTCTCGATACTGATCCTTTGAAAGTGAGGGCGCGGGCATATGACCTGGTCCTGAATGGGAACGAAATAGCGGGCGGAAGTATCAGGATCTTCGATTCCGCACTGCAGAGCAAGATGTTTCATCTGCTTGGCATTGAAGCGGAAGAAGCGAAACAAAAGTTTGGCTTTATGCTGGACGCATTCAAGTACGGGGCGCCGCCGCACGGCGGGATAGCCTTCGGCCTGGATCGCATCGTCATGCTGTTGACCGGTGAGGAGTCGATACGGGATGTCATTGCATTTCCCAAGACGACAAGCGGAATGTCGCTCATGGATGATTCTCCGTCGACGGTTGAACGGCCGCAATTGGACGAACTGCATATTCGCGTCATCGAGAAAAAATGAAATCGAAAAAAGGCATTATCAGAATAGCTTCGGGCCAGGGTTTCTGGGGTGATCTCCTGACTGCTCCGCGCGATCAGGTAACGAAGGGGCCGATCGACTATCTCGTGATGGACTATCTGGCCGAAGTGACGATGTCGATCATGCAGAAGCAGAAGCGGAAGGACCCCAAGCTCGGTTACGCAAAGGATCTCGTGGAACTGTTCGGGGAGATTGGAAAAGACTGCATCGACAAAGGGATCAAGATCATCACGAATGGCGGTGGAGTCAATCCGGTTGCATGCAGCGACGCAATCCTTTCGGTGGCACGATCCAAAGGCATCACCAAATTGAAGGTGGGCGTTGTCCTCGGCGACGATATCCTCGGAAGCATCGACGAACTTCAGTCAATCGGAATTGATCTGGAGAACATGGAGTCGGGGGAAAGCATGCTTTCCATCAAGGACCGTCTTCAGAGTGCAAATGTGTATTTTGGGGCCGGCCCGATCGTTACGGCTCTTGCCGGAGGAGCCGATATCGTTATTACTGGAAGAACGACCGATACGGGATTGACCCTTGCTCCGATGATTCACGAGTTCGATTGGGATCATCAGGATTGGAACAAGATTGCAGCGGGGACGGTTGCAGGACACATTCTGGAATGTGGCGGTCAGGCATCCGGGGGAAATTTTTCGGCTGATTGGAAATCGGTGCCGGGACTGGCTCGCATCGGCTTTCCGATCGCAGAGGCACACCCCGACGGGAGTGTGGTGATTACAAAGCATGAAGGTACCGGGGGATTGGTGAGTGCCCAGACGGTGAAAGAACAGCTGGTATACGAAATCGGAGATCCGCGCTCCTACATCACGCCGGACTGTATCGCAGACTTCACGTCGATTCAGCTGGAAGAGGAAGGCCCGAACAGGGTGAAGGTGCATGGTGTCAAGGGGAAAGCGGCAACCGATTTCTACAAGGTTTCCATGTCGTATCTCGACGGATATACCTCTGTTGCCACACTGACTTACACCTGGCCGGAGGCGCTGGAAAAAGCGAAGAAGGCGGATGCAATCCTCAGGATGCGCATTGCCGATCTCGGCCTCGAGTTCGAGGAGATGCGAACGGAGTATCTGGGATACAACTCGTCTCACGGGCCGCTCGCGCCGAAGGTTGGTGATCCGAATGAAATCGTTCTGCGCGTGGGCGTAAGAGGGCAGGACTACAAAGCCGTTGAGCGGTTTGGCAAGGAGATCGCTCCGCTCATCCTTACAGGACCTCCCTCCGTCACGGGATTTGCCGGCGGTCGTCCGAAGCCGAGCGAGGTGATTTCGTATTGGCCCGCTTTGATCCCCAAGACCGCTGTTCATCCAAAGGTGATCGTGAAGGGACTATGAAGGTACAATTGCTCAAAATTTGCCATGGAAGGTCCGGTGACAAGGGCGATACGGCAAATGTGGGACTGATAGCAAGGAAGAAGGAATACTATCCGTTGATTGAACAGCTTGTGACGGCGGAAAAAGTGAAACATCATTTCCAGGGGATTGTTGAAGGCGATGTGGAGCGGTTTGAGCTTCCGAATCTGTGGGCTTTAAACTTTCTCCTGCACCATGCCTTGGGCGGGGGCGGGACAAAATCGCTTAAGAATGATGCGCAGGGAAAAACACTGGCTGCGGCCCTCCTTCGGATGGAGATTGAGCTCCCCGAGGGGACTGTGATCGAATAATCAGGAGCGAGTTACAGATGTTCGAAGATCTGAGAGAAAAACTGAAAGAAGAGAGAGAGCGCCTGACAGCGCTTCGATCGTATCTGAACCTCGATGCGAAAGAGGCAGAGGCTGCGGCATTGCAGGAACAGACGACCGCCCCTCACTTCTGGAACGACAATACGAACGCTCAGAAGGTCATCCAGGAACTCAACAGTCGGAAGGAGTGGATTGAAGCCTGGAAGAAACTCCAGTCTCTTGCCGACGACACAGGAGCCTTTATCGATCTGGCTGAAGAAGGCAACGAGTCTTCCGCGGCTGCGGATATTGAGAAGGACCTCGGCAGGCTCGAGGCAGAAATCAAGGCATTGGAATTCAGAAACATGCTGAGCGGTGAGGATGACGAAAAGAATGCCCTGGTCACCATTCACTCGGGTGCAGGCGGAACGGAATCCCAGGACTGGGCGGAGATGCTCCTGAGAATGTATACCCGTTGGTGCGAAAAGAATCATTTCAAGGTAAGCCTTGTTGAACTGCTCGAAGGCGAGGGGGCGGGCATCAAGAATGCTACGTTTGAAGTAGTGGGAAAATTCGCCTACGGGTATTTGAAGGCCGAAAGCGGCGTTCATCGCCTCGTGAGAATCTCTCCCTTTGACGCTAACGCACGCCGGCACACTTCTTTTGCTTCGGTTTTTGTCTATCCCGAGGTAGAGGATGATGTGGAGGTCGAGATCAATCCTGTCGATCTCAAAATCGACACGTATCGGTCAGGGGGAAAGGGTGGACAGAATGTCAACAAAGTCGAGACTGCAGTTCGCATCACGCACGTCCCGACCGGAATTGTCGTGGCCTGCCAGCAGGAACGATCGCAGTTTCAAAACCGCGAGCGAGCGATGAAAATGCTGAAGTCGCGCATCTATCAAGCCAGAAAAGAAGAGGAAAAAGCGCGGATGAGTGCGATTGAAAGCACGAAGAAGAAGATCGAATGGGGGAGTCAGATCCGTTCGTATACGTTTCAGCCGTACACGCTTGTCAAGGATCACCGGACGGGCGTTGAAACAAGCAATGTGCAGGGAGTCATGGATGGCGATATCGACGAGTTTATTAAGAGCTACCTCCTTGAGTCTTCCAAAGCATAGCGATTCGCTGAACCCCCGGGAAATGCCCCGCCTATGAGTGTCTCTTTCTTTATTGCCCGCCGCTATCTCCGCTCTCGCCGCAACAGTGGATTCATTTCATTTATCACGTTCTTTGCGATTGTGGGTGTCACGCTTGGCGTGGCGACCCTGATCATTACTCTCTCCATCCTGCGAGGATTTGAGCGGACGATCAAAGAGAACGTCGTCAGCTTTACGGCCCATATTCAGGTTTACGGATTTCAGAGCCAGGTGCTCAATAATCCCGAGGTCTCCATCAGAAAAGTGAAACAGCGTTATCCCGAGGTCATTGCCATGGCACCGTACGTCTCCCGTGAAGGGATGATCAGGTCAGAAGAAGGGATCGACGGCGTTCTGGTCAAGGGTATCGACCCTGCCAACGACATCTCGGCGGCAAAAGGACATCTTGTCTCGGGGCAGTACGACCTGGGCCGCCGCGAATCGGGCGTTCAACCGATTGTCATCGGTCAGCGTCTGGCCGATCGTCTGCATGCCTCCGTGGGGAGCAAGCTCCTTGTCTTCGCACTCGGCGGATATTCATTGACCCTCTCCCAGACGCGCGTGATGCAGTTCGAAGTCTCCGGGATCTACGAGACGGGAATGGAAGAATACGACGCAAGTTATGTGTACGTCAACCTTGGCAATGCGCAGCGGCTCTTCGAGTTTGGAAATGCAGTTTCGGGATTTGACATTCTCGTGAGCGATATTGACAAGATATCGTTGCTGGCGCAGGACATTCCTGCCGATCTCGGTTACCCCCATTACGCCCGAACGATGTATCAAACATACCGCAACCTTTTTTCCTGGATCGACCTTCAAAAGAGCCAGATCCCCATCATTCTCGCCCTGATCATCCTCGTCGCCACAGTCAATGTCATCGGCACATTGTTGATGATGGTGATGGAGAAAACGAATGACATTGGCGTACTGCAAACCGTCGGTGCGACGCCGTCGACGATCAGAAGAGTGTTCCTGTATCAGGGATTGTTGATCGGCATTGTCGGGACAGTTGCAGGAAATGCTCTTGCCTATGCCCTGTGCTGGATCGAGATGAACTATCGCCTGATTTCGCTGCCGTCCGGCGTTTACTACATGACCCATGTTCCCATTGACCTGAGCTGGTGGAACTTTGCCCTGGTGAGCGTTGCGGCTATTGCGCTCTGCTATATGTGTTCAGTGATACCTTCTCGCCTTGCCGGAAAGCGCGATCCCGTTGAGCTCCTTCGGTTTGCATCATGAAACTTGAACAAGCCATAGCGCTCCGTTATCTGAAGTCGAAACGCAAGGTAGGGTTTGTCACCGTCATCTCATTTATTTCTATTGTCGGTGTTACCATCGGCGTGGCTGCTCTGGTCATCGTCCTTTCAGTGTTCAACGGTTTCAACGGCTTGGTCACATCCATTCTGACGGAATTCGATCCTCATTTGAGGGTCGAACGGCTTAGCCCCGGAGATCAGGCCGACTACGACCGCCTCTCATTCTTTCTCTCCTCGGATAGCGATGTCCAGGGATTCGCCCCCTTCGTGTCCGGGAAAGCGCTCATCGTTTCACGAAACATGAATCGGGTCATCAACGTGAAGGGGCTTGATGAAACGCTTGTTGACAAGGTTTCCGGATTACGGGATAAACTCGTGCTCGGCGAACTCGATTTTCAGGCGAGGAACGGCTCGGGGATGGTCATAGGACTCACCTTGGCCGACAGGCTTGGAGTCGTCGTGGGGGATACACTTTCCGTGGTCAGTCCGGCAGGCTCGGAGTTTGCGCTGCTCCAGATTGGCCAACCCCTCATCCGCCGATTTGTGGTTTCGGGCATCTATGAGTCGAACAACAAGGAGTACGATGCGTACTATGCGTACGTCGGTTTGGATGCGGGCCGCGCGCTCTTTAGCCTGGGGAATCAGGTCCAGGGAGTGGAGATAAGGTTGAGCGACATCAACGTGACCAGTCAGTTTGAAGGGCGGATGAGGACGAACTTCGGCTCGGATTACCGAATCCTGACGTGGTACGACTTGCATCGGGAACTCTATTCTGTCATGCAGATCGAACGCTGGATGGCGTACGTGATCCTGTGCATGATTGTCGGTGTTGCGTCGTTCAACCTCCTCGGATCGCTCACAATGTCTGTGATCGAGAAGACGCGCGATATCGGGATTCTCAAAACAATGGGGGCCACACGGGAAATGATCCAGAAGATTTTCATGAACCAGGGCCTGTTCGTGGGAATCCTCGGATCTCTGTTCGGAGTCCTCTTGGGAGTTCTGGTTGTCTATCTGCAACAAGAGTTTCATTTGGTTCCGCTTGATCCTACAGTTTATATCATTCCTGCCATTCCGGTCGAATTGCACATCATGGATCTCATCTTGGTTTCTCTCACCGGGATCGGACTTTGTTCGGTCGCTGCATACTATCCGGCACGCAGGGCCGCGGCCCTTGTCCCGGTGGAGGCTATTCGATGGGAGTAACGAGACGGCACATCTTCGTGAAAGCCGAGAACCTCTGGAAGGAGTTTCCGACGGGTAAAGACGAAACACTTCAGGTCCTGAAGGGGGTCGATATTGAGATCAAACAGGGAGAAATCGTCGTTATTATCGGTCCTTCGGGATCGGGCAAAAGTACGCTTCTTCACATTCTTGGAGGCCTTGACCGTCCAACCTCCGGCCTGGTGTCTGTCGGGGGAAACAACATCTTCACGTTCAGTGAAGAGGAGAGGGCGACGTTTCGCAATACCAAGCTGGGATTCGTTTTTCAGTTTCATCACCTTCTTCCAGAGTTCACCGCTCTTGAGAATGTCGCCATGCCCGGGCTTGTCAAAGGTGAATCCCTCAAAAGTGCCCGTCCGCGTGCGGAACTCTTACTGACAGAGGTAGGCCTTGCCGAACGATTGGATCACAAGCCGAGTGAGCTTTCCGGCGGTGAACAGCAAAGGGTGGCTGTGGCGAGGGCGCTGATGAACGATCCGTTGTTGGTGCTGGCGGATGAACCGTCGGGAAATTTGGACGAAGAGAACGGCCTCAAGCTGCATCGACTGCTTGTCGATCTCGCCAAGAAGCGCGGGCTGACGTTCCTTATTGCCACGCATAATCCGGATCTGACACGAAGGGGGGATCGTGTTATGAAACTTGGCGACGGAAAACTCGGCCCTTCACGCGCCGGTGCCCATATTGTCTAGGCGGTTCGTCGCGGGTCGCGGCAATGCAGTCTTGGGTAGTGTCTCAATTTGGATGTAGTTCTTAACGCAGAGACCTGCCTGCGTGCCGACGATCCCAAGTCGAAATTCCCGATGAGTGTTCACTTCGGCAGGCAGGCAGGTCTGCGTCCTTTGCGACTCTGCGTTGTAGTCTATAATCGAAATTGAGACACTACCCAGTCTTGACTTTTGTTCAGAAAAAAGTAAATTATCATTGACCCCGCCGACAGTTTCTCCCCTGACTGTCTGCATCATTGGGTCGGGCCCGGCGTTTCCCCAACGCTGGGCTTTTTGTTACGACAACAAGGAGTACCATGGCTCGGGAACAAAAGTCGCAAAAGAGAAAGACCGCAGTTCATACGCTCCCGCTTACGAAGCGGAACTATCAGATTCTGGGCGGTGCATTGGTTTGCATCGCCGCAGGGTACTTTGCCCTCGGACAGGAACCCTGGGATGGGTTTCTCCCTCTCATTGTAGCCCCGGTGTTGTTGGTGCTCGGGTATTGCGTACTTGTCCCATTTGGGATCTTGTACCGAAAAAAGGGTGAGCAGCCGGGGACAGCAGAACCGGCTGAAGAGATCAAGACTCCTGCTTGAAGATCGGCGCTTTTTTCTGTAATTTGCAAAAAGTTTCGGGCCATTGAGCCCGTCGCGGGCGTGTAGCTCAGGGGTAGAGCATCTGCCTTTTAAGCAGAGGGTCGGTGGTTCGAGCCCACCCACGCTCACAACTGGAAAATTGGAAATTGTAAAAGGAACATTTCAATTTTCAATTACCAATTTTTCAATTCTCAATGTTAGGCCCGGATGGTGGAACTGGCAGACACACCGTCTTGAGGGGGCGGCGCCTGAAAAGGCATGCGAGTTCAAGTCTCGCTCCGGGCACAACGGTCAACCAATATAAAGGAGGTCGGACTAATGAGAAGAGGTCTTTTTGTGCTGATGTTGCTCATGGTCTTTTCGGTTCTTCTGAACGCCCAATCGCCCAGCGATGATCAGAAGAATGAGGCAAAAAAACTGTTCAACGAGGCCAATGGTCTGTTTCGTGCGGGCAACTACCTTGCAGCTCTTGAAAAGGGCAAGGCTGCGCTCACCATAGAAGAGGACCATCGATATCATTACCTGGTGGGGCTTTGCTATAAGAACAGCAAACAATATGACAATGCCATTGCGTCTTTTTTTGCGTCAATAAAGGTGACGCCAAACTTCCCAGGAAGCCACAACGCGCTCGGCGGGGTCTATCTTGTTCAGGGAAACTACGATCAGTCTATCGAATCATTCAAGACTGCTTTGAAATACGATTCGAAGCTGAAACCGTCCCTTGCGGGTATCGTCGAAGCGTACGCCGGGAAAGTGCAGCAGCTGCTGGAAGCGGGTAAGTTTGAAGAGGCCGGAACCATGGCAGACGAGGCCCTTCAGCAGCATTCGGATAACAGTAAACTCTATCTCGTTGCGGCCCGGGTATACAACAGGCTCGAAAACGCTGAAAAGGCCCTTGAAGCGGCAAATCAGGCCCTCAAGTTCAAGAAGGGAAAGTCAAAAGGGGCCGAGTATTTTGAGATAGGGGTCGCCTACAAGAAGATGAAGGAGTACGACAAAGCCCGAAGCGCATTTGGCGAAGCACGCAAGGATGTTGCCTACAGCCGCAATGCGCAATACGAGCTTGACGGATTAAAGGGGAAGTAAGAGAGTCTTGCGAACCGACGAAGGGACGATGGAAGTCGTCCCTTTTTTTTTGATGATAGCAAATGGATTCCGCGAATAACGCTCTTACAGAGAGAGAACGGTGCTGCATTTCGATTGCAGCACTCTTTGCGCTTCAACGGCGCACCGATGCATACCATTTGTTGCGGGTAATCCTCAGGAGGTATTCGTTCCCCACGGTGTTTCTCGAGGAACTCTTCGTCCACCTTTCTCTTGTGCTCGGTTTTCCCGCGATGCTTGAAGGCCTGGAGTTTGTGAGAACAATTCGACCGGCGGATGCGAGGAGAGTAAGGAAAAGGCCGTCCGGAGGAGGGAAGAAGATACTCGGACGAATCTACGGTGCGCAAACCAAAAAGCTTCTTCAGAACATCAGTCGCATTCATCCCGATGCGCGATCGATGATTGTGAACGACGTCTATGGGAGGGTCTTCGCACGGCCGGGGCTTTCGCTGAAAGAACGCGAACTGATCAATGTGACAGTACTTGCTCTCCAGGGACTCGATCGCCAACTCTATTCTCATCTGAGAGGTTCGCTTCGCCTCGGCTTTCATGTTGCGACGATGCGTGAAGCACTGGTGCTCGTCCAGAGGGTGAGCAAACGAAAGATGCGAACAGCCCGTTCACTCCTTCGCGTGGTTGTGTCTCAAAGGAAGAAGTAGTAACTTCGGCTCTGATGAGTACCGCCGCGCACATTGTTGTCAGAGGATTGGTGCAGGGGGTGGGATTTCGTTATTTTGTCGCACGGAACGCGGACCGGTTTAACATCCGGGGGTATGTCAAGAATCTCTACAATGGTGACGTTGAAATCGTTGCAGAGGGGGAGAGGGGCCCGATTGAAATGCTCATTAAAGAGGTCAAGGTTGGCCCACGATCAGCCCAGGTGGCCGATTGCATCATCGAGTGGGCAAATCCCGCCAATTCGTTCAAAGGATTTGAGATCAGGTGAAACCCTTCCGTCACGTTCGAACCGGCATCGGCTACGATGTTCATGCATTTGGCCCGAAAAGGAAATTGATTCTGGGGGGCGTCCGAATCCCCTCGTTGTTGGGCCTTGAAGGGCACTCAGACGCCGACGCTCTCCTGCACGCCATCGGTGATGCCTTGCTTGGCTCCGCTGGTCTCGGGGATATCGGCAGACACTTTCCGAACACCAACCGACGCTACAAAAATATCTCAAGCCTGCGGTTGGTTCGCGCAATTGGCGTTATGATCAGGCAACATGGCTACCTCATCGGCAACATTGATACAACCGTCGTGCTCGAAAAACCGAGGCTGGCGCCGTATGTTCCGGCCATGCGGAAAGCGATCGCCCGGGCTTTGAAAATCAAGCCTGCACAGGTTTCTGTGAAAGCGACGACCAACGAGAACCTTGGATTTATCGGTCGCGGTCAGGGATGCGCCGCTCTTGCCGTTGCCACAATCTTCCCTTCAGACGAGAAGACCGGTGCAGGAATTCGTCGATAGCCTCGCCACGCTTCACCCCGTCTGGATCTACGCCGCTGTCGCGGGTATATGCTATATCGAAAACATCCTTCCTCCCTTTCCCAGTGATGTGTTGGTCGTAGCCGCGGGGTCCTTGATCGGTTTCGGTCGGGTTGACTTTGTGGTTGTCCTGCTGGTCGCAACCGCGGGAAGCACTCTGGGATTCATGACGATGTACAAGATCGGTGACTGGTTCGGCGATCGTATTCTTGAAGTGGGAAAGATCCGATTCATCCCCATCGAGAATGTCCACAAAGTCGAATCGTGGTTTAGGCGCTATGGATACTGGGTCATTATCGCCAATCGGTTCCTGGCCGGGACAAGAGCCGTTGTGTCGTTCTTTGCGGGAATGTCGGAACTTTCTCTCTGGCGGACAACGATCCTCTCATTTGCCAGCGCAATGGTGTGGAATTCCATTCTCATCCTGTCAGGAAAGACTCTGGGAGATAACTGGTCCGAGATTCTCGTCTATCTTGAGACATACAGCAAAGTCGTTACATCGGTCCTCGTCGTTGCAAGCCTCATTCTGGTCGCGCGGTATTTCTACAAGAGACAGCGGCAGGCATCCAATGGAGGAGCAGGCAAGTGATCATGGCCTCGGGAGGACGGTCCGTTGAGTGAAGTATTGTACGGTATCGATGTCGCCCTCTTTCGCTTCCTGAACGGGACGATTGCCAATCCCGTGTTTGACTTCATCATGCCTTTCATCACGGATCTGAATAAACAGCCGATTGTTCTCATCCTGGTGGCGGCAGCGTTGTTCTGGATCTCGATGAAGGGGGGAACGACCGGAAGATGGGCGGCGATCCTGCTCGTTCTCACGATCGTCGTTAGTGACCAGTTGAATAGCTCAGTCATCAAGCATCTTTTCATGAGAGCCCGCCCATGCCATGTGTTGGACGACGTCCATTTGCTGGTCAGTTGCGGAAGCGGCTACTCATTTCCCTCTTCCCACGCTGTCAATAACTATGCCGCAGCAACGGTCCTTGCCTACTTCTACCGCAAATGGCTCTGGGGGTTCGCAACGTTTGCGGGTGTCGTGGCTTTTTCCCGCGTGTCCGTCGGTGTTCACTACCCCTTCGATGTTGTCGCCGGATCGATTCTCGGCGTGTTGGTCGGAGCGGTCATAGTGTTCTTGTATCAGTATGCCGTAAGGTACTGGAAGGAACGTCACAGTCCGGAGAATTCGAATGACACTCCTCGTTGAACAGGTTGATGAACGCCGCCGTCGAAGACTGTATGCATTTCTTTGCGTCGTGTCGGGCGCGCTTCTCGGGTTTGCGTTTCCGCCGTCTCCGCTGTATTCGCTGGCCTACGTCGGGCTTGTGCCGTTCCTCTTCCTTTTCGAACGGTTCGAGAAAATCGGCACTCTCCTTCGGTACTCGTACCTCATGCTCTTTGTATTCCACGCCGTTACGGTCTACTGGGTCAGCGGGTTCACGCACCTTCGAGACCAGTACCTCATATTGTCGGGTGTCGGCCTGCTTGCCGTTAACCCGATGTTCTACTGGCTCCCGCTTCTTGCCGCTTATCTGGTCAGAAAGAGATTTGGAGAAACGGCGTGGTTTGTCGCGTTCCCGTTCTTCTGGGTAGGATTCGAATACTTCCATTCCCTTGGCGAGTTCTCATTCCCGTGGCTCACGCTCGGGAACAGCCAGGCATACGACATCAACAGGATTCAGGTCGCCGAGGCGGTTTCGGTGTACGGGATCTCGCTTCTTATCGTCGCTTTCAATGTCATTTCCTATGCTTTCATACGGAACGTTGCGCTTCAACAATGGAGATTCACCGAGGCAAGGAGTCTGACACTTTTATCTGCTCTCGTACTTCTTTATGTCGTTCCATTTGTCATTGGAGCCACCTTGCTGAAGCACTACGACCTGCCGCCTGACGGACGTCCCGTGAGCGTGGGTATCGTTCAGCCGAACATCGATCCTTTCGAAAAATGGGGAGAGGGAAGCGAATCACGATGGGAGTCGTACACCCGTCAGTTGAAGTTGTATTTCGGAGAGATGCGGAAGCTCTCGGCCGATTCGCTCGATCTCATCGTGCTGCCCGAGACGGCAATTCCATTCCATATCCTCCTTTCGCAAAACACCGGGTACTACAATCTGTTCAAACACGAAGTTGATTTTGCGAACACTCCCGTGTTCACGGGACTTGCCGATGGCTATTACACCGACTCGGCTCATGCATCTGTCACCGCAATGAAAGCCGGAGATGCGTACTTCGAATCGTTCAATTCTGCCACTCTCTTTCTTCCTTATGTAGGGAACGGTCCCGTGTATCATAAGGTTGTTTTGGTGCCGTATGCAGAACGGGTTCCTTATGCAGAAACATTTCGGTTTCTTATTGAACCCCTTAAATGGGGCGTTGGGATCAGCAGCTGGGGGAAAGGGACAGAGCAGTATCTCTACGATCTGAAGCTCCGTAACGGGGATTCCACATCGTTTTCCGGAATGATCTGTTACGAATTGATCTACCCGGAGTATGTCCGGGAGTTTGTGCGAAAAGGAGCGAAGTTCCTTGTTGTCATCTCCAATGACAGCTGGTGGGGGAATACCTCGGGGGCGTATCAGCTCGCCGCGTACACGGCGATCCGTGCGGTGGAAACGCGGCGCTGGATTGTGCGTTGTGCCAACGGTGGAATCTCAGGTGTCATTGATCCTGCAGGAAGATTGATTTCGGGAACGTCGATGTACGAGGCGGTAACGTTCTCGGAGAACATCAAAGCAATGGAAACGGAGACATTTTTTGTGAGGCATGGAGACATTGTCGGTAAAGGTTCGCTCTATTTGTCGTTGTTGATTGTTATCGTCTGTTTTGTCAGAAAGAAGAAACCATGAAACCGCAAATGATTGATCTTCGAAGTGATACGGTTACGAAACCTTCTCAGGAAATGCGAAAGGCGATGGCTGAAGCGGATGTTGGTGATGATGTATTCGGGGAAGACCCTACGGTGAACCGGCTGCAGCGTTCTGTGGCAACATTGCTGGGAAAAGAAGATGCTCTCTTTACGCCCACAGGCGTCATGGCAAACCAGGTCGCCATCAAGTGCCACACGCAGGCAGGCGATGAGGTCATTGTGGAGAGGGACGCTCATATCTTGAACTATGAAACAGGCGCTCCCGCAATGCTTTCCGGAGTGCAGCTCCTCACAATTCCCGGAACTCGGGGGATCCTCAGGTCCGAGCAGCTCGAAAGCGCGATTCGGCCGCCGGCGTATTACATGACTCGTACAGCACTGCTCTGCCTTGAAAATACTCACAATCGAGCGGGGGGTACCGTCTATCCGCTTGATGAAATAAAACGGATCCGGTCGCTGATGATTCGTCACAACATTCCCATGCACTTGGACGGGGCCCGCATTTGGAATGCGTGGATGGCCTCGGGGATCCATGCGAAGGAGTACGCACGATACTTCGATTCTGTTTCAGTCTGTTTCTCCAAAGGATTGGGAGCTCCCGTTGGCTCGGCCCTCGTCGGAAGCAAAGAGTTCATCGCCCGGGCGAGAAAGACCCGAAAGATCTTCGGTGGCGGGATGAGACAGGCAGGTGTCCTTGCTGCGGCGGCCCAGTACGCGATAGACAAGAATATCAGGCGGTTGAAAGAAGATCATGAGAAAGCCCGGTTTCTTGCAGTCGAATTGAGCCGTGTCAGGGACTTTGCCGTCGACCTGGAAAGCGTCCAGACGAATATCATTATCGTTGATGTTGCGGGAACAAAAAAGCCGTCTTCAAAGGTTCTAGCAATGCTGCGCTCCAAGGGCGTTTTCTTGACCGATGCCGGACCGACGACTATTCGCGCCGTGACCCATATGGATGTTTCGATGGAGCAGGTCCAGCAGGCAGCATCCATTATTCAGAGACTCTTTGCATGACGGACAACCGATTCGATCTCTCGCTTTTCCAGCACACAATTCCCGTGCAGGTTCGTAACTACGAGGTGGACTGGCAGGGGGTCGTGCACAATGCGGTCTATCTTCTTTATTTTGAAATTGGCCGTGTGGACTATTTCAAACACATCGGGGCCTCCCTGGAACTGGGGAATGTGCGGGGAGAGAACAAGGTGGTTCTCGTTCGGAATGAAATCGACTACAAGCTGCCGGTGAGCTTCGACGCTGAGTTGAAAGTGCATACCAGGATCTCCAGGATCAAGAATACAAGCTTCTGGATGGAAGGGGCCCTGCAGCTCTCCTCGAGCGGAGCAATTGTCGCGACGAACGTTGCATATCACGTGTGGTTGGATCAACATACAGATCGGCCGAAGGATGTAGGGGATGAGTTTCGAAAACTCGTCGAAAAGCATGAGGGGGACCGTTGCGCAATTCATTGGCCGGTCCGTAAGGCATGACTTCCTTTGAAGAGTTTTCTGAATTGTGCAAGCAGGGGAATGTGATTCCCGTCCACGAAACTCTGCGATTGGACACGGAAACACCCGTCTCGGTTTACCTCAGGATCAAAGATCAGGACCGGTATTCCTTTCTTCTCGAGAGCGTAGAGGGCGGGGAGTCGGTTGCACGGTATTCCTTCCTTGGATTCAATCCCTTCATGAAATGTGAAATCCGCGGCGGAGATCTTTCCGTCGAGGCGCTTCATGACGATGTGACGGTTCTCCCAAAGCTCGCAGCGCCCGGCATGGATCCGGTCGAAGCCCTCAAGGCGATTTTTGCTCATTTGAAGACGGTCCGGATTCAGGGCCTTCCGAGGTTCTCCGGCGGGGCGGTCGGTTACTTCGGGTATGAATGCATAAGGCTCGTCGAGAACATTCCGCAGGCTCCTGGGACGACGCTCGCCATTCCCGATGCAGTCATGCTTTTCTTCGACGTTGTTCTCGTCTTCGACAATGTCACTCATTCGATCACGCTTGTTTCAAATGCCTACGTTCCGGAAGGGGAACACCGCGCCGATTTTCTCAGGCGGGAATATGACAAGGCCCGGGCCGAAATAGAGTCTCTCAAGTCTCTTCTCCGGACTCCTCCTCATGAAAGGAACATTGAGGCAATGAGAACGGGCGGTGCGGAGTTTGTTGCTTCCAAAGCAGACTTTTGCAGGGGAGTCGACCGGGTAAAGCAATACATCTCAGAGGGAGACGTCTTCCAGGTTGTCCTTTCGCAGCAGGTTCGCATGAGCTCGGCGGCCGATCCTTTCACGGTCTACCGCAATTTGAGAACTATCAATCCCTCTCCTTACATGTACTTCCTTCGCATTGACGACCTTTCCGTTATCGGATCGTCTCCCGAAATGCTTGTGCGCGTGGTAAACAGAACCGTTGAAACGCGGCCCATCGCAGGTACCAGGCGAAGGGGCAAAACGCCTCAGGAAGACACGAAACTGGAACAGGAACTTCGTGCGGATTCAAAAGAGCTTGCAGAGCATCTGATGCTGGTGGATCTTGGCAGGAATGACCTTGGCCGCATCTGCAACTTCGGCACAGTTGTGGTTTCAGACATGATGAGAGTGGAGAAATACTCTCATGTCATGCACCTGGTTTCCGAAGTCAGGGGAACGTTGCGGTCCGAAGTCACTCCGCTCGATGCTCTTTTGGCATGTTTTCCGGCCGGAACCGTCAGCGGGGCTCCCAAGATCCGGGCGATGGAGATCATTGCCGAGCTCGAGCCTCAAAGACGCGGGATCTACGGAGGCGCAGTTGCCTATCTCGATTTTTCCGGCAATCTTGATTCCTGTATCGCCATTCGCACCATCGTGGGGATGAAGGGGACGTACTATCTTCAGGCGGGCGCGGGTATTGTCTATGATTCGATTCCCGAAAGGGAGTATGAGGAGACGCTGGAGAAACTCGGCGCAACGATTCAAGCTCTTGAGGAACAGGGTAGATGATCGTCGTACTCGACAACTATGATTCGTTTACGTACAATCTTGTCCAGTACATCGGAGAGATGGGTGTAGAACAAACTGTCGTAAGGAACGACCAGATTACGGTCGCGGAATTGTCCGCGATGAAGCCTGACGGCATCATCATTTCACCGGGGCCATGCACTCCGTCGCAGGCCGGGATTTCGGTGGAGTCCGTACGATCGCTCTTTCGGCAGGTCCCCATTCTCGGTGTCTGCCTTGGGCATCAGGCGATTGGAGAGGCATTCGGGGGATCGATCATCAAAGCCCCCTCGATCGTTCACGGTAAAACGTCATCCATTCTCCACAATGGAAAGGGTATTTTTGCCGGCGTGCCGTCCCCGTTCGTTGCAACCCGCTATCACTCATTGATTGTGGAAAAGTCATCCCTTCCCGATACCCTGGAAATCACGGCGTGGACGGAGGATGGGGTCATCATGGGTTTACAACACAAGAGCGCGCCGACATTCGGCGTGCAGTTCCATCCCGAATCAATCGCAACGCAACACGGAAAGACGATCCTGAGGAATTTTCTTGGGATCCGGTCTTGACGTCTTTCGCAAAGGAAGTTCCATGAACATACAAGAGAATCGGTCGACACATGATGTGTTGCAGGACGAGAAACTGAAGGTTCTTTCAGACGTTCAACAGGATTTCTGGCGCCTGTTCAGAATTCTGGCGGAGTTTGTGGAGGGATTCTCCATCATGTCTCAGCAGAAACGGCTCGTGACGATCTTCGGATCCGCCAGAACGAAGCCGGGCATGCAGTACTATGAAATGGCCGTCCTGGTCGCAAAAGCACTTGTGGAAAGAGGATTCAACGTCTTAACGGGCGGCGGACCGGGCATCATGGAGGCGGGTAACAAAGGATGCCAGGAGGCGGGGGGCACATCGGTCGGCGCGAACATTGATCTTCCCTTTGAGCAGAACTCGAATCCTTTCATTGACAAGGGAAGGCTGATCACGTTCAAACACTTCTTCGTCCGCAAGGTCATGTTTGTCAAGTATGCGCATGGATTCGTCGTTCTGCCCGGCGGATTCGGAACGCTCGACGAATTCTTTGAAGCGATCACGCTTATCCAGACGAAGAAGACCGTCCCCTTTCCCGTCATCCTGATGGGAAAAGAATACTGGATGGGCCTGCTCGATTGGATGAGTGACACGTTGGTCAAAGGCGGCACGATCAACAAGTCAGACCTCGACCTGTTCAGCGTCACGGATGACCCGGAAGAGGCTGCAAATATTATTGCAGAATTCTACAAGGAAAGCACTGTAATGACAAATTTCTGATTATTCCCTTGCATCTTCCGCGTGAAGTGCTTATCTTAAAAAGCCTCAAGTAATAGCCCGCCAGTTCGGGCTATTTTTTTTGGATGAAAATGAAAGTCCACGAAACCAGGCTGAAAATCAAGGAAATCGCTGCCCCCGTGCTTGAGCAGGAGGGGGTGTTTGTTGTCGATGTCCAGCTTCGCCTGGAGAGAAAATCGGTTCTCGTCCAGCTTTACGCCGATACGGACAAGGGAATCACAATAGATGAATGTGCCCGGGTCAGCCGCGAGTTGCGATCCGTGTTTGAGACGCAGAGGGTATTCGAAGGAACGGATTTTCGGCTTGAGGTTTCGTCTCCCGGCATGGACAGGCCGTTGCGCCTGCTGCGTCAGTATCCGAAGAATGTAGGAAGACGTTTTAGCGTTCGATTCAATGCGGGGCCGGAGCCCGCCTCCATGAAAGCCGTGTTGACGGGGGTCGAGGGAAACCAGCTGACATTTCAGCCGGACGGAGGAGAGCCAATCTCTCTTTCATTTGAACAGATTATTGAATCACAAGAGGAGTTGCCATGGTAGTGCGGTTTGCATCACCTGTTGGAGGAAACAATGAATCATGAGATAGTCGAATCATTTTCCCAAATGGTTCGTGACAAAGGAATCGACAAGGATATTCTCGTTGGAATCATTGAGGATATCTTTGGAATGATGGTGCGGAAGAAATACGGTCAGACGGCCAAATTCGATGTTGTGGTAAACATGGAGAAGGGGGATATCGAGATCTATCTTGAAAAAGAGGTCGTGGAGGAAGTGACCGACCCTGCCGCGCAAATCGATATCAAAGAGGCCAAGAAGAAAAGCGGAGAGGATCTTGACGTGGGTGAGGATTTCGTGGAAATCGTGCCGCTTCAGACATTCGGCCGCCGCCTGGTCGTCAGCGCCAAGCAGAACCTGAACCAGCGCATCAAAGAAATCGAACGCGAATCGATCTACAACGAATACACGAGTGCCGTCGGCGAAATTGTCGTCGGAGAGATCTACCAGATCCGAAAGGGAAAGGGAGAAATCCTGGTTGTTCACAACAAGAACGAGTTGATTCTCCCCCGGAGCGAGCAGATTTACAAGGAACGTTACAAGAAGGGCGACACGATCAGGGCTGTTGTGAAGGAGGTGCGAAAAGGAGCAAGCAATCCACTTGTCATTATTTCGCGTGCCGATCCCCAGTTCCTGATGCGCCTCTTCGAAATTGAAATTCCGGAGATTTACGACGGCATCATTGAGATCAAAAGGATCGCCCGTGAGCCCGGTGACCGCGCAAAGGTAGCGGTCCTTTCGCACGACGACCGCATCGATGCCGTTGGAGCATGCGTCGGCATGAAGGGCGTACGGATCCATGCGATCGTTCGGGAATTGAACAACGAGAATATCGATGTGATCAATTACTCTGAGGATACGGTTCCATTTATCACAAAGGCCCTCTCGCCGGCAAAGCTTCTGAATGTCAATGTCGATGCGGAAGGCAAGAAGGCGGTCGTCCTCGTTGCAGCCGACCAGGTCTCTCTGGCTATTGGAAAGAACGGGCAGAATGTGCGACTTGCCTCGAAACTCACGGGTTTCGATATCCAGCTCGTGAAAGAAGGAGGAGACGAGGAAGAGGAATACGACATGGAACTGTCGGAATTCCGCGAAGAACTCGGGGATGTTCTCTTCCACAAATTCTTCGATGAGAATTACAAGACCGTAAGGGATGTTCTGGACACACCAAAGGAAACGTTGGTTGCAACATTGGGAGTTGAGGCAGAAAAGATCAACGAGATTGTTGAGATGTTGACGAAAGGATTGGAAGAGGCGGAAATCGAGGATGAAGAAGAGGGAGGAGAGGGAGAAGAGGAGGGAGAGACTCCTGCCCCGGCGGAACCGCAAGCGGAGACAACGGCAACCGAACCGGCGCCATCGGCCGAGGGCTCTGCCCCCGATTCCGGGGATGAGCAACCGAAAAAAGAATAATCCTCTCACGCTGGTGAATGGGAAAACAAGGCACCATGGCTGAATCAGGGAAAAAAATAAAGATCTACAAGCTGGCGACCGAGCTCAATCTCTCGAGCGACACGATCATCGAGTTTCTCCACAAGAAGGGATTCGATGTGAAGAGTCACATGAGCGTCGTGACCGACGATATGATGTCCGCGATCACTTCGCACTTCAAGAAGGAAAAGGATGTCGCTGAGCGTCATCAGAAGAAGTTGAGGGATTTTCGCACGTCTCGGAAGAAAGAAGGCCCCGAGAAGCCTGAGAAGAAATCAGTCAAGGGGGCTGAAGAGACCGAGAAAGGAGTGGCCCCGGTTGCACCGCCGGCCGCCAAGGAAGATGTTGCCCCGACGGTTGTTGAGGAAGAGCCCGTTCCAGCGAAGGCGCCCGTCAAGGAGACAGAGGTTGTTGAGGCCGCAGCACCGAAAGCGGCTGCCGTTGCCCCGGCAAAACAGGAAAAGCCGGTCCCGGCGGAAGCTCCCAAGGAAAAAGCGAAGGGTAAGCGCGGAGCTCCCTCCCCGTTGGAAGCGGTAGTGGCGCGGGGGTCCAAGGGTCTGACCATCAAGGGCAAGTTGGACCTGAAGGTGAAAGCAGCGCCCGCTGTTGAATCCGAAGAGGATAAAAAGAAGAAAAAGAAGAAAAAGAAAAAGATTCGTGAAGAAAAGCGCGGGAAAGAGGTCGGCAAGGTAGGTGAAGAGGAGGACGTCAGGGCTCGCAAGAAGAAGAAAAGCCGGCATGCAGAAGTGAACGAGGAAGAGGTCGAAAAGGCCATTCGTGCAACCTTGGCCGATATGGGCGAAGAAGCCACGAGCACAAGGGCCGTCTATCGAAAGCGGAAGAAGCTTGAGAGAGAAGAGGAGGAAGCGCGTATTCTCGAAGAGGCAGAACGCGAGAAGACGAAGCTCAGGGTGACGGAATTTGTGAGCGTCGGCGAGCTTGCGGACCTGATGCGCGTCCCGGTTGCCGAAGTTATCCAGAAGTGCATGTCGCTGGGTATGATGGTTTCGATCAACCAGCGGATGGATAAGGATACAATCACTCTGGTGGCGGACGAGTTCGGACTGCAAATCGAATTTGAACAGGAATTCGGGTCCGAGGAACTTGTGGATATGGAAGACGATCCCAAGTCGCTCAAATGGAGGCCGCCGGTTGTAACAATTATGGGACACGTCGACCACGGAAAGACATCGCTGCTGGACCATATCCGCAGCGCCAATGTTGTCGCAGGAGAAGCAGGGGGAATTACCCAGCACATCGGTGCATACGAAGTAACGCTTGCCGCCGGGAAACAAATTACGTTCCTTGACACGCCGGGCCACGAGGCCTTTACCGCCATGCGTGCGAGGGGCGCCCAGGTAACCGATATCGTGGTTCTTGTTGTCGCTGCGGATGATAGTGTGATGCCGCAGACTGTCGAAGCGATCAATCACGCACAGGCCGCGAATGTCCCCATCATCATTGCGATGAACAAGATCGACAAGGCCGACGCGAATCCCGAGCGCATCCGCCAGCAGCTCTCCGAGAAGGGGGTCCTTGTCGAAGAATGGGGCGGCAAATATCAGTCTGTGGAGCTCTCGGCACGAACAGGAAAGAATGTTGAGCAGCTTCTTGAGAAGATCCTGCTGGAAGCCGATGTTCTTGATCTGAAAGCCAACCCCCATCGGGTTGCGAGAGGAATTGTGATTGAATCGGAATTGGACAAAGGGAAGGGGATTGTCGCTACGGTTCTTGTTCAAAAAGGAACCCTGCGCGCGGGAGATTCTTTTGTGTGTGGCGTGTGGAGCGGGCGCGTCAGGGCGATGTTTGATGAACGCGGCAACCGCATTGAGGCCGCCAAACCGTCGCAGCCCGTTCAGGTCATCGGATATGACGGAATTCCGCAGGCAGGAGACGCGTTCGTGGTTCTCGATGATGAGCGGAAAGCAAGAGACATCAGCACGAAGCGGCAGCAGCTCAAGCGAGAACAGGACTTCCGCCAGCGAAGAATGATCACGCTGGACGATATTTCGAAACAGATCAAAGAAGGACAGGTCAAGGATCTCCCGATCGTCGTAAAAGGCGACGTGGACGGCTCTGTCGAGGCGCTCGCGGATTCCCTCATGCGATTGTCGACACAGGAAGTCAAAGTACAGGTCATCCACAAGGGAGTCGGCGCCATATCTGAGTCGGACGTCCTGCTTGCGGCTGCCTCGAATGCGGTCGTCGTGGGATTCCACGTCAGGCCGAACATGAATGCGCGCCGCCTGGCGGAATCCGAGAACGTCGATATACGTCTCTACAGTATTATCTATGACGCCATCAATGAAGTACGCAGTGCCTTGGAGGGCATGCTTGCGCCCTCGCTATCCGAGGAAGTTCTCGCCACGGTCGAGATCCGGGAAACGTTCAAGGTGTCAAAAGTCGGGACCATCGCGGGATGCTTTGTGAAAGAGGGAAAGATCAGTCGCGGGAACAAGGTCAGGCTTGTACGCGACGGTCTTGTGGTTTACGAAGGCGGAATCGCATCCCTGAAGAGATTCAAGGATGATGTTCGCGACGTCGAGCAAGGCTTCGAATGCGGTCTCGCCATCGACGGATTCAACGATATCAAAGTCGGGGACATCGTTGAGGCCTTTAAGACAGTTGAGACAAAACGAAAGCTCTGAGAAATGTCGGTCAGGACAGAAAAAGTTGCCTCGCTCATCAAGGAAGAGGTCAGCAGGATATTCCAGCGCAATTTTGGAATGCAGGAGTACGGTTTCATGACGGTGACGGAGGTTCGGATGTCGCCCGACCTGAAGAACGCCAGGATCTACGTGAGTGTGTTTGGTGACGCCGCCAGGAAACAGAAAAGCCTTGCCATGCTGGAGAACCAGAAATCATTCGTCCGGTCCGAGCTTGGGCACAGCATACGGCTGAAGTTCACGCCGGCAATCGCCTTCTACCTGGATGATACGCTCGACCACGTCATGAAGATTGAAGGGATTATCAACCAGATCCACAGCGAAGAGAAGCGGAATACTGAAGATCATGAAGGTGCGTGATAAATATTCTACGGAGCCGTTTGACACCAATGAGACGGGCGAAGTGATCCTCGTTGACAAGCCCATCGGGTGGAGCTCCTTTGATGTCGTGAAGAAGATGAAGTCAGTGCTGCATGCGAAGAAGATCGGCCACGCAGGCACGCTTGATCCTCGGGCAACGGGACTGCTGATTGTCTGCACAGGCCCAAAAACGAAATCCGTTGATGTGTTTTCCTCGCAGGAAAAAGAGTATGCCGGGACCTTGGAGTTGGGGGTGAGGACGGAAAGCTACGACTCCGAAACAACGGCAATTCCCGGGGGAGATGTGAGCCTGGTGTCCGAGGAAATGTTGAGATCGAAAGCGAAGGGGTTTGAGGGGAAACAACTGCAGAAGCCTCCGATGTTCTCGGCTGCAAAATACGGCGGGAAACCTCTCTATTACTACGCACGCAGGGGAAGGACCGTTGAGCGGCTGGGAAAAGAGATTGAAGTAACCGAGTTTGAGATTACAGGATTTATTCCGCCCATCGCGGACTTCAGGGTTGTGTGTTCGAAAGGGACGTATGTGCGCTCACTGGTTCACGATTTGGGAGTCGCCCTGGGATGCGGCGCCACAATGCGCTCTCTCAAAAGGACGCGAATCGGAGCATTTAAGCTGGATGACGCGCTGACGGTTGAGGATCTTATTCGGCTGCAGGGAAAAGCGGGAAGAATCGAAAAGGTGCAGAATGAATATCGCGCGTCGGCCTGACGACATTCAATTCGATCGTAATTCCGTTGTGACAGTTGGATCTTTTGACGGCGTTCACCTCGCCCATCAGGCGGTCCTCAAAGCGGTTGTGCAGCGCGCACATGATCGAGCCGGCAGAAGCGTGGCCGTGACGTTTGAGCCCCACCCGAAGCAGGTGTTGGTCCATGATGGAGCGGAAATTACCCTGCTCACAACGCTCGACGAACGCATCGCGTTGTGCGAGGAAGAGGGACTCGATCTGCTCTATGTCCTCGATTTCACGTACGACTTTTCGCGCCAGGGATTCGGCGAATTCTACAAACGGTATGTGATCGAGGGGGTCGGGGTCAGTGAGGTGATTGAGGGATACGACCATCACTTCGGACGGGACAGAGAGGGAAGTGTCCGGGAGCTGCTGGCGATAGGCAACGAGTTTGGTTTTTCCGTCACGGCGATGAAGCCCATAACGGTTGACGATGAAGTCGTCAGCAGCACAAAGATACGGCAGTACTTGCTCGAAGGGAATGTGGAGCGTGCAGAAGTTCTTCTGGGACGACCATATTCGGTAAAGGGAAGAGTGGTAAGGGGTAATGCGAGAGGAAAGAGCCTCGGTTTCCCCACGGCCAACATCGAGCTGCCGGTGAAGTCGAAGCTCACGCCTCAGAACGGGATCTACTTCGTGAGCGTTTCGTGGGGTGGAGGGACTTTCTACGGAATGTGCAGCATCGGAGTCCGTCCGACCTTCGAGCCGCTGGGAGGCCGAACGATCGAGATCAACGTTCTCGATTTTCAAGGCGATCTCTACGGAGAAGCCCTTCATGTCCAATTCCTCCGAAGACTCCGTGACGAGAAGAAGTTCGACTCTGTTCAGGAATTGATCGACCAGATGAACAGGGACAAGGTGGCAAGCCTCGCGCTTGCAGAAGAATATTCAAAAGTCCTCACCGGACTGAAGCAGAAAAGAGTAAATCGGTAATTGAATCTATTCACAGAAGGAAATATTTCATGCCACTGACAAAACAACAGAAGTTGGAGTTGATAGCCAAGTATGGGAAGGGAGCAACCGACACGGGTTCCCCCGAGGTACAGATTGCCATCATCACAGCCCACATCAACAGCCTTGCTCCGCACTTTGAATCGCACATGGGGGACCATCACGGAAGACTCGGATTGTTGAAACTGGTGGGGAAGAGGCGTCGCTTGCTTGACTATTTGATGAAAAAGGACATTGCACGCTACAGGAAAATCATTCAGGAACTCGATATCAGGAAATAATTCGAAGAAAGAAGAATATCAATGTTGATAACCAAGGAAATCAATCTGGGCGGAAAGCCGCTCACACTCGAAACAGGCCGACTTGCACGACAGGCTGACGGATCGGTCATGATCCGATATGGTGACACCATGGTCCTCGCTACTGTCGTGAGCGCGCGGGAGCCAAAAGAGGGACAGGATTTCTTCCCGCTGCAGGTGGAGTATCGCGAAAAGACCGCCGCGGCAGGAAAGATTCCCGGAGGGTTTTTCAAGCGGGAAGGGCGCCCAACGGAAAAAGAGATACTGTCGTCCCGCCTGATCGACCGGCCGATCCGTCCGATGTTCCCAAAGAACTACTTCAACGAGACTCAGGTGCTCGTAACGGTCTATTCGTCCGATCAGCTGCACGACGGCGACGTCCTTGGTGCCACGGCAGCCTCGGCTGCCCTCATGGTGTCGGATGTGCCGTTCGATGGGCCGATCGCAGAGGTGCGTGTTGGCAGAGTCGACGGTCAGCTCCTGATCAACCCAACGTTCACCGACCTGGATCGCAGCGACCTCGACATTACTATTGCAGGGACGGATGATTCGATTGTCATGGTCGAGGGGGAGTCACGCGAGATTTCTGAAAAGGAGTTGCTCGAAGCGTTGCGCTTTGCCCACGAGCATATCAAGACGCTGTGTGCCGTGCAGAAGGCGTTGGCTTCGGAAGTCAAGAAAGCGAAACGTCCAGTGATTGCTCCGGAAATTCCCGAGGGGCTCGAGAAAGCGGTCTCGGAATTGGCCGGCCAAAAGATGAAGGATCTGAGTCGCACCGTTCTTATGAAAGAGCAGCGGTCTGCGGCGACCGAGAAGGTCTACGAGGAAACTCAGAGCGCCCTTGCGGAGAAGTACGCCGAACAATCAGAACTCATCGCCGAACTCCTGCATGAACTTGAGAGCCGGGCAATGCGGTCGACCATCCTTGATGAGTCAAAACGACTCGACGGACGCGGCCTGCGCGACATTCGCCCGATCACCTGCGAAGTCAGCGTCCTTCCCCGGACCCACGGATCCGCCCTCTTCACAAGGGGCGAAACGCAGAGCCTGACGTCGGTGACTCTCGGTACCAAGACCGATGAACAGATTCTTGACGGTCTGCTCCCTGAAACGACCAAACGATTCATGCTTCACTACAATTTTCCCCCCTTTAGTGTAGGAGAAGTCGGGAGATTGGGCGTTGGGCGCAGGGAGGTTGGCCATGGCAACCTGGCTGAACGCTCGCTGAAGAACCTCATCCCGAAAGAAGAAGAGTTTCCCTACACACTTCGGATCGTTTCCGATATTCTTGAGTCGAATGGATCATCCTCAATGGCCACTGTCTGTGCGGGAACGCTGGCCCTGTTTGATGCCGGGGTACCGCTGAAGAAACCTGTTGCAGGCATCGCCATGGGTCTTGTCAAGGAGGGCGATAAGGTCGCCATCCTGAGCGATATCCTGGGAAACGAAGACCATTTGGGCGACATGGATTTCAAGGTTGCAGGAACGACCGATGGCGTTACCGCATTCCAAATGGATATCAAGATCAAAGGTATTTCGTTCGCGATCATCGAGAAGGCCCTCGAGCAGGCGCGCGAAGGGCGGATGACGATCTTGGAGATCATGGGCCGGACAATCGACAAACATAGGCCGGATCTGTCACGCTATGCGCCAAGGCTCGAGACTCTCAAGATTCCTGTCGATATGATCGGTGCGTTGATCGGCCCGGGAGGAAAGAACATACGCCAGATCGTCAAAGATTCGGGCGCTGAGATCAATATCGAGGATGATGGGACGGTCGTGGTTGCCGCGGTGGAGCCGGAGTCTGCTGAGAAGGCGCTCGCTGCAATCAGAAGGATGACAGAGCTGCCTGAGGTCGGAAAGACCTATATGGCAACCGTGAAGAAGATCATGGACTTCGGTGCATTCGTCGAAATCCTTCCCGGTAAAGAGGGTCTCGTTCACATCTCTCAGCTCGATGTCAATCGGGTGGAGAAGGTCGGGGACGTCGTCAAGCTGGGCGATCAGATCGAAGTCAAACTCATGAAGATCGATGAAGAGGGGAGGCTGAACCTGAGCCGTAAAGCGCTCCTTCCCGGCGGAGAAAACGCCCACGAGGAGATGAACCGGCCGCGGAAGCCCCGCTCGCACGAAGGACACGATAGGGACAGAGGGCACTCGTCCCATCATTCAAAACGACACTAGATGGACTGAGCATCTATGAATCCTCACACGACGCGAGCAATCCAACCGTGTGAGGATTTTTCTTTTCTACCATGAACATCACAATCGGCCGATCGCGCCCGCTCGTTGGTGAATTTCAAGTCCCCGGGGATAAATCTGTCTCCCATCGCGCACTGATGCTTTCGGCACTTGCGGATGGAACGTCGGAAATCCTGGGCCTCCTGGAGGCTGACGACACGGAAAGTACCGCACATTGCCTGCAACAGCTTGGCGTGAAGATAAACCGAAAGGGTCTGGCAACCCTGGTCGAGGGGAGAGGGCTAAGCAGCCTGATTCAGCCGAAAGATGATCTGGATGCGGGAAACTCCGGAACGACCATGCGTCTTCTCTCCGGCATCCTGGCGGGACAGCCTTTCAGATCCACCCTGACGGGAGACGATTCTCTCAGGAAACGGCCTATGAATCGTGTGATCGAGCCTCTTTCCCGCATGGGGGCAAAGTTGGAGGCAAGTACATCAGGGACCCCGCCCGTCACGATTCATGGCAAGAAGCCCCTTCAGCCAATCGAGTATCAATTGCCGGTTCCAAGCGCGCAGGTGAAATCTGCAATCATCCTCGCGGGTCTTTTTGCAGATGGAACGACAAGAGTGATCGAGCCGGTTCTCTCCCGAGACCACACTGAGCGGATGCTGGGCCTTGATATTGAAACCGGCAAACGGGGCCGGTCAATCCGCGTCGGAGGCGGAATGACGATTCCTCCCCGGCAATATCGCGTCCCCGGTGATATTTCGTCGGCCATGTTCCTTATTTGTGCAGCGCTCCTCGTTCCCAAATCCGAAATCTTCATACGAAATGCCGGACTCAACCCGACCCGAACAAGAGCTTTGGACCTGCTTGGATCGGTCGGCGCGAAGATTCGCATTGAGGGAGTGGAGGAAATATCGGGAGAACCTTATGGAACGGTTTCCGCTGCCTTTTCTCATCTCAAGGGAGAGGTGAGAATCGATCCCTCCACGATACCTCTCGTGATTGATGAAATCCCCGTTCTTGCGGCGACCTTGGCAGTAGCCGGATGCGCGTTTGAAGTGCGGGGCGCGGGAGAGCTTCGGCACAAGGAATCGGACAGGATTTCCGCGATCGTGCGGAATCTTCGCGAGATGAGCGTGGCGGTTGAGGAATACCCTGACGGGTTTGCATTTGAATCTAAAAAGACCGTACTTCCCGCGATCGTTGAAACGTCGGGAGACCATCGGATAGCGATGGCATTCGCCGTCGCCGGAATGGCCCTCGACGGGGGAATGGCAATACCCGACCCTGAGGTCGCTTCCATTTCTTTCCCCGGATTCTGGGACAGCATCAGGCGTTTTCAATAATGAAAAGGAGTTCATCGTGGCTCGAGTAATATTGAACAATGTGAAGAAAGTGTATGAGGGCGGGTTTGTTGCGGTGCACGGCGTCAATCTTGAAGTGAAAGATAAGGAATTCGTTGTGCTTGTAGGGCCATCGGGATGCGGGAAGTCAACGACGCTCCGGATGATCGCCGGCCTGGAGGAGGTTTCGGAGGGTACGATCACGATCGGCGACCGTGTCGTGAATGACATTCCTCCGAAGGACCGCGACATTGCCATGGTGTTTCAGAACTACGCGCTCTATCCGCACATGTCAGTCTACGAGAACATGGCCTTTGGGCTGAAATTGAGAAAATACCCAAAGGCGGAGATCGAGCAACGTGTTCGTGAGGCGGCGGGAATTCTGGGCATTGAAGAATATCTTCCCAAGAAGCCCAAAGTATTGTCCGGAGGACAGAGGCAACGCGTAGCGGTGGGAAGGGCAATCGTCCGGAAGCCTCAGGTCTTCCTTTTTGACGAGCCCCTGAGCAACCTCGACGCAAAACTGCGCGTCCAGATGCGCACGGAGATCTCCAAGCTTCATCACCAGCTTGGCACGACGATGATCTACGTAACGCACGACCAGACGGAAGCGATGACGATGGGGGACAAGATCGTCCTGATGAAAGACGGTTTCGTTCAGCAGATTGACTCGCCGTTGAAGATCTACCATAATCCTGCAAACAAGTTCGTTGCGGGATTTATGGGCAGTCCGGCAATGAATTTCTACGATGGGATCTTGAAGAAGAAAAAGGCGAGCCTTGTTTTTTCGAGCCCGGGGCTTGATCTGCCCATTCCGAAAAAGAAGCAAAAAATGCTTGCGAAGTACCACGGTAAGAGCATCTGCCTTGGGATCAGGCCGGAGCACATAACACGAAGACAGCGGCCGGGGCGCGGAGTGTCAATAAGCGCATCGGTCGAGGTGGTCGAGCCGATGGGGAATGAAATTTACGTTCATTTCTCGCTGGGGGGAAACGGGAGACCCTCGATTGCCCGAATCGATACTTCGACAAAACCCGCGGTGGGAAAATCACTCGACTTTTCCGTCGACATGGAACAGGCTCATTATTTTGACACCGAGACGGAAAAAGCGATCGGATAGGGGAACGAAGGGGTCTGGATCCGGAAAGGGCGAGAGAAATCCCGCCCTTTTCTTTTAGAGTCGGATGATCTGATGCTTGAATTTGTCGATGACCAATTCTCCGTGGAGCCACCTGAGGAATTCAAGTCCATATTTATTGAGAAAATGAAGGACATTGAGTTCGCGCTCTTGAAAATTGGAAAATGGAAAGAGATGGAGTGCAGCTTTTTCCACCTGTCGCAGGGCAACCTCATGCTGGCGCTTCTGCGCAGCGGTTGTTTTCTGTCGAAGAACATCAAGCTGAAAATCGATCTTGCTCTTCGCTGTGTCGAGAGCTCCCAAAAGAGTGGGATCAATTTTTTGAAGCCCGTGACGTAGCGATTTGATGGCTTCATCAAAAGCTGCTGTGGTTCCCCCAAACAACTCCTCGAGTTTTACCTCAGAAACCTGTTCTGCAATTCTTTGTTTGAGAAGCTCGATGTCGCGAAGGAATTCGGGCATGGGTATGTTGAATCGCGAGAGGACTTTCTCCACTTTTTCTTCGATAATTGTCGCGCTTGCCCTTGGGTAGATGATCGGCTCCGGAATGGAGAATTCGGGATAGAGGGGAGCGAGCTGGGCAAAGTAGCTGATCTCACCGGGTCCGGCTATGTAGGCGGCCGTCGGGAGAAGCCAATCCTGGCAAATGGGGCGGAGTACGACGTTCGGGCTGAAAACGGAAGGATCTTTGTCAAGCTGATCAAAAATCTGCTGCCGCGTAAAATTCCTGCGTGTTCCCTTCAATCCAAAGCCATCGGGTTTGGGCTCCAGAAGGTATCGTCCCCCCTCATGGAAAAAGAAGAGATTGACAGGCTTTGGTTTGACCTGGGCATGATATGATTTCTCAACTTCAGCGCTCTGGTCGATGACCAGCTGGCAAAGGGCGGGAGTCGTCTCGAGTTCCTTCCGAAATACCGGCACCAGCAAAGCCTTGAGCTCAGGGTCGTGCGGGTCGAGGAACACAAGCCCGGAATCTTCAAGCAGATCGTTCATCAGGTGGACGAACGAGCGATTGAAGTTCATTCCTTTCTGATAAGCGATGCGAAAGAGTTCGGTGACCTTCGGCTTGAATTCTGTGTCAACGATTTCGGCTTCAACGCGTTGAAAGAGTTCTCCGATCGAATCGTCCAGCTCCAGCTGGCCGACTGCCCCGAAGTTCTCTCCTTTTGATTTGTTCTGAGGCTGGTACCCGAGGCGGACAAGGTCGTTGGACTTGTTGATGAGCGCAACGGAGCTGACCTCGTCGTAATCATGATCCTCGCCCTCCAGCCAAAACACGGGGACGAAATTATATGCTGTGTATTGTTCGCGCAGCGAGTCGACAAGCTTGAGCGCGGTGATGGTTTTGTAGATGGTGTAGAGGGGTCCCGTGAAAAGGCCCACCTGTTGGCCGGTAACCACTGCCACAGTATTGTCATTCCGGAGAAGGTCGATATTCGCCAGGGCTTTCACTCCGCAGTGAAAATTACGGTTTTGGACGCTGAGGATGCGGGTCAGGTCGGATCGGTTGATGTTGCGCTTGGAGACACGTTCAAGGATCGATTCCCATGAGGCGGGATCACGGAAATTCCCGGGGAAGAAGCGCTTCACCTTGTCGTAGGCGGTGATGTAGTCGATGAAAAGCCCTGTGAGAGCCGTGTCATCGGTCGGGAGATCCTTATAGTCTATCCAATCCATGAAGTTCCTTAAGGTGTCAGACAGACGGAATATACGAGATGATGATTGGAGCTGCAAGGAGCTTGAGGCGATTGTCTCAACTATTGAATTCTTCAACAGATGCCGAAAGATGTTCGGAATCATTCTCGGATTTTTTCTTGACAAACCAGGCATCAGTTGGTATATTACGTTCGCTGTCACTGAGGCTATCCTGCAATAACAAAAATTTCGAAGAGCGAATTGAACTCAGCTACGCCAACCCCTACGCCAGTAGTACCTCCAGCCGCCAAGAAGAAAAAGAAGTCGCCTATCGTTGCCGTTGTTCATCCCGAAGGATGTACCGGATGCGAAGTTTGCATTGAATTCTGCCCCGTGGATTGTCTGTACAAGGTCCCCGGCCCCGAGAATCCGAATGAGCACGGCTACGTGAGCGTCAACGGAATAGTCATTGTCGATGAAGAAGTTTGCATTGGCTGTAAGCTCTGCGCGAAGTACTGCCCCTGGGACACGATCGATATGGTGAAGAGGGTAGAGGAGCAGAGCGCTGCTGCATGACCTCCGTTCGGCGGTAGTCCCGGTTTTCATTGATTCCATCTTACAAGGATTCAACACATGGCGGATCAGGTAACGCCCGGCCTGGAGAATACAAACGTGCCCGGATCACCCGCGGCCACGGCACAACCCGCCCAGCCGGCGCAACAAACTCAGATCTCATCAACACCCCTTCCTAGAAAGCCGAAGCAGGATCGGCCTCCCGAGGCTGATCCCGGAATCTGGAGGATGAATCGGCGGAATCTCCTCTCCGTGGCAGGATGGATGGGATTCTTTGGTTTTATCCTCGCATCGACGGTTGGTGCCTTGCGATACATGTTTCCCCGGGTCCTGTTTGAGCCGCCTACGAAATTCAAAGCAGGCCTCCCTCAGGATTTTGTCATCGGTGAAGTGAGCGAGAAATACAAGGATGAGAAGAGGGTCTGGATCGTTCGCGAAAAAGACGGCTTCTATGCCCTCATATCGATCTGCACGCACTTGGGATGCACGCCGCGATGGCTCCCGGGAGAAAGCAAATTCAAATGTCCCTGCCACGGGAGTGGATTCTATAAGACGGGTATTAATTTCGAGGGTCCGGCCCCGAGACCTCTTGAACGGGCACAAATCGGCCTTACGGACAATGGTGAGATCGAAATTGATCGAAGCACCAAGTTCTTGTACGAAAAGAATGAATGGGGGAAAGAGGGTTCGTTTCTTCCCTATTTAGGGTAAGGAGCCAGACTATGGCGTTACTTGATCAAGTAAGAAAATCAGGAATATACAAATCGATCTTCCGGCACACGTATCAGGATACCCAGCGGAACCGGGCGCTCCAGATCGTGGACAATGTTTTCCTGCATCTTCATCCTGTCCGCGTTCCCCGGCACGCGACCAATATCGGCTATACCTGGGGGATGGGTGGGATAACATTCCTTCTCTTTATTGTCCTGACGATCACAGGTGTCATTCTGATGTTCTACTATCGTCCGACGGCGCAATACGCGTATGAGGATATGAAATACCTCATGAACGACGTACCCTTCGGGCCGTTGATGCGCAACATGCACCGATGGGCAGCCCATGCCATGGTTCTTACGGTCATGCTTCATATGTTCCGCGTTTTTCTCACAGGGTCCTATAAACCTCCCCGCCAATTCAACTGGGTCGTTGGTGTGATCCTTCTGGTCTTGACCCTGCTGCTCAGCTTCTCTGGTTACCTGCTCCCGTGGGACCAGCTCGCAATTTGGGCCGTAACGGTGGGAACAAACATGGCGCGCGCGACTCCGTTGCTCGGACACGAGGGACCGTTTGGCGCCGAACTGGGAATGAGGATCAACAATGACGTTCGATTCGTGTTGCTCGGAGGAACCGAAGTGGGCCCTCCGACGCTTCTCAGGTTCTACGTTGGTCACTGCATCTTCCTTCCGTTGATTGCCTCTATCTTCATGATTGTTCATTTCTGGCGCGTTCGCAAAGATGGCGGGATCTCCGGACCTGAATCGAAAAAGAATGTATAAACTGGCTGGGGACTGAACCGGAGCAACCATGCGACAACTGCTTGAAATCTTGACGAAACCGGACAACATCCCGATTATCCTCCTGCTTGTCAGCGTGATTTTCTTTTCATGGCTCGCATGGTCGAAGGCCAAGAAGAATGACGGCCGTCCTCAGCCAGTCGAGGCGGAAATGGACGACAAGGTTCAGGTATGGCCGTATCTGGTTCGTGTGGAGTTTCTTGCAGCGCTTGCCGTCATGGCGGTCCTCGTCGTTTGGTCTGTCTTCCTCGATGCTCCTCTTGAGGAAGCGGCCAACAAAGCCCTCACACCGAACCCTTCAAAAGCTCCATGGTATTTTCTTGGGCTCCAGGAACTGCTTGTCTACTTCGATCCCTGGATCGCCGGCGTTGGCCTCCCCACGCTTATCATAGTGGGCCTCATGGCCATCCCTTATATCGACATCAATGAAAAAGGGAACGGATACTACACATATGAAGAACGGAAGTTTGCGATAGGGACATTCGCTTTTGGTTTTATTGTCTTGTGGGTTGCATTGATTGTCCTGGGAACTTTTATGCGGGGTCCGGGATGGAACTTCTTCTGGCCATGGGAAACATGGGATCCCCATTACGTTGCCGTGCTGACGAACGTGGATCTTTCCGAGATGCTGGGAATTCCCACCCGACTCCCGAACAATGAGCTAAATCCCGTCGCGTTCATTTTTGGCGCCGTGTGTGTGCTTGGGTACTTTTCCATCGGGCCCATCTTCTGGATTCTGAAGGGCAAAACGGAGTTCATGCAGAAGCTCGGCCTCATCCGATACGGCATTGTTTCATTCTTGCTCCTTTCAATGGGAGGCGTGGTCATCAAGATCCTCCTTCGACTTGGCCCGACATTTGTCGGACTTAATCCAGTAAAGTACGTTTGGGTAACTCCCTGGTTTAATATCTAACCGGCCCCTGAAACGATCGATCTGAAGGAACCGTGGTATGCTAGAGCAACGCGCTCGAATTCCTGTTGAACAACGAAACTATGGGATGTTCTACATAGTGTTCAGCGCCATTCTATTTTTAGGTACGGTGTGGGCGGTGTGGGATGAAGTGAGCGTGCGAAGGCCGTGGAAGGGGTATCAATCCCAGTACTACGATCTTCTGTATCAGAAACTCGATTCCCTCAAGTCAGAAGCATTGAGTGCGATTGATTCAACCGAAGCGGCGGGTCTTCAGGAGCGCCTGAGACAGGCTCAAGGTGCTCTGCAGTCGGATGAATATGTTCAGACGATGGATCAGAAAAACGGACTGCTGAGGGACCTTGACGTTGCCACGCGCGAATGGCGATTCGCCCGCAGCCGGTCGGATGCGGCGTTCTATCAATACCAGCAGGCCATGTTGGCAGGCAAGGATACGTCGTCGGCGAGGGTCGAAGTTGATGAAGAGGAAGCAGCAATCGCGAAATATGCCGCGGAAATGGATGACCTGCAGAAGAAGATATCGGGGTTCGACGGCATCGTTGACAAATACCAGGGCGAAATTGGAAGAATCGAAGTTGAGATAAAGAAGCTCTTCGCATCAGCTGACTCCTACAATTTGAAATTGGAGCGGTCGGAAAAAAGCTCGCTTGAAATCAAACAGGTCATTCTTCCCGATTTTGAGCTTACCCCGTTCAGCGAGGTGAAGGCTCGTATCGACCGATGCCAGACATGCCATCTTGGATGGAATGAGAGCGTAATGGCAGAAGCGCCTCAACCCTTCACAACGCATCCGTTGCCGGAGCTACTGGCGAAGCACAATCCGGAGACCTTCGGCTGCACCACGTGTCATCGAGGCCAGGGACCGGCATTGACCGAGGGGTTTGCTCATGGCGAAGCGGATCATTACTGGGAAACACCGATTCTGACAGGAGTGGAAACATACGCAACGTGCAACACGTGCCATTCCAATGAAACGGTGTTGAAGTATGCGAAACCGTTCACCAGGGCGAAGCAGCTGGTCCTGGAGAACGGCTGCTATGGTTGCCACGAGGTCAAAGGATACGCCGATTTGCCGAAGATCGGGCCTGCGTTGAGTACTTTGCCTGCGAAAACGAATGCGGATTGGATCTTCAGGTGGGTCAAGAATCCGACTGAATACAACGCACATACGCGGATGCCGAATTTCAGATTCAGCGATGAACAGGCAGAAGCGATCACAGCATACCTCATGAAGATCGGGCGGGAATCCGAATTTCAATATGAACGCGGACGAGGGGCGTGGGGTGGAGGAAACGCAGCTCAGGGAAAACAACTGTTTCAATCGGTCGGGTGTCAGGCATGCCATGTTATCGGCGATGACGCCAGCGTGAGAGAGTCCCGGGGTACGAGCCACGATCCGGCTCCAGAATTGACGAGGGTTGCAAGCAAGGTGAATCCCAACTGGATCATGGATTGGGTGAAAAACCCGAAGCATTACGACCCGGCAACAAGAATGCCGAGCCTGAGGCTTTCGGACGGTGAAGCCAGAAATCTTGTGGCATATCTGATGACGTTGAAAGACGGACAAAGCTACCCGAAGCGCTCACTCGATTTGAATAATGAGGAGAAGATCCGGGAGGGGGACAGGCTCATCAGGGAATTCGGTTGCGCCGGTTGCCATACGATCAAAGGTATGGAAAGGGAAGGGAAAGTCAGCGTCAATCTCTCCGATTTTGGGAAGAAGAAAGTGGAGCAGATGGACTTTGGCAACACGCTTCCGCTCGGCCATGACTCAGATGTGGATTATCAGGAGAACGCGGACGGGACTGTTTCTGTTAAGCATTCGTGGGGAGGATGGGTTTATGGCAAATTCAAGAACGCCCGGCTGTATCAAACGGAACGGATCGTTCAAAAGATGCCCGTGTACAGCTTCAACGATGAGGAAATACGCCTGATGAGGGCATTCCTCATGAGCATGACACGGGATGTTCCCATCGCGACCTATCAGCGGACATTTGACAAGAGAATGCAGAATGTCGAGGCAGGCAGGAGATTGACGGTTCGTTACAACTGCATCCAATGCCATACACTCGAAGAGCAAGGCGGCTACATTCTCGTAAAATATGATGACCCGGGTCTAGGCCCTCCGCCGCTTCCGGAAAGTCAGGGAGTAAAGGTCCAGGAACAGTGGCTGCACAGCTTCCTGAAGAACCCGACGACGGTGAGGCCGTGGCTGAAGCTCAGGATGCCGACATTCCAATTCTCAGATGCTGAGATAGGGACGATACAGAAGTACTTCCTGGGGATGTCCAAAGCGGACCTTGAAATTCGCGATTATTCTTCGACGCCTGTGGAGGTAAGATACCTCAAGCCCGGAAGAGAACTTTTTGAGACATACCAGTGTGCGAAATGCCATCCGTCGGGCAACGTCAATCTTTCAGAGCTTTCTGCCTCAGATCTTGCTCCGAATCTCGCCCTGGCCCGCGAACGGCTGAAGCCGGAATGGATTGTCGAATGGATCAAGGACCCGCAGAAATTGCAGCCGGGAACCCGCATGCCGACCTTCTTCTACGAAGGCGTTGCTCCGGACGGAGAAACACTCGGAGGGAATGTGGACGAACAGGCAAAAGCGCTTACGACACATATTTGGAATCTCGGGAAAAAGAAATAATCAATTCATCTCTCTTTAATGAAGGAGTTATCTGTGATGAGATCACTTGCTGTTGTGGGAACACTTCTACTCGTTGGTGCCTTCACCACCTTCGCCGGGGACGTGACAGGCAAAGTAGCGTTCAAGGGAAAATCTCCCGGTATGGCTCGCCTCAGGATGGACGCGGATCGCTTTTGCAAGATCGCTCATAAGACTCCTGTGGTGAGCGAAGAGGTCGTCGTGAACAAGAACGGTACTCTCAAGAACGTTCTTGTGTATGTCAAAGAAGGACTGGCAGGGAAGAAATTCACCGCTCCTGCCCAGAAGGCGGTCTTTGACCAGGAAGGATGCACCTACCACCCCCACGTTCTTGGAGTTCAGGCCGGGCAGGAGGTTGAGATCCGGAACAGCGACAACACCCTCCACAATGTCCACACGCTTTCAACCTCGAATCCTTCATTCAATGCCGGTCAGCCGATGAAGGGAGGAAAGCTGGTGAAGAAATTCGAGAAGGCGGAGACATTCAAGGTGAAATGCGACGTCCACTCGTGGATGGGTGCCTACATCGGGGTCTTCAACCACCCGTATTTCGCGGTGACGGGAGACGATGGGAGCTTTACGATCAAGGGATTGCCTGCAGGCGAATATACACTCGAGGTCTGGCATGAGAAATACGGTGCCCAGACTTTGAAGGTCACCGTGGATGCCTCCGGCAAGAAAAACGCCGATTTCACGTACTCTGCTAACTAACCGGACCGTTTTCCCAATTGGATCAAAAGGAGTTGACTGTGCATCACACAGCCACAGATGATCATCATGCCGCCGCTCATCATGATCAGGGATTCATGCGGACGTACGTATTTTCGCAGGACCACAAGATCATAGGCCTGCAGTACATGATGACGGCATTGCTCTTCCTCTTCCTGGGTTTCACCCTGATGCTTCTTATGAGATGGCAGCTGGCTTACCCGGGCCTGGCAATTCCCGGTGAGGCCTTTGCCCTCACCCCCGGAATCCTGGGCCTCATAGCCCTTCTCATCTCCCTCATCAGCAAACGGAAGCTCACAGGGCTTGTGGGAGTTCTCTTTCTTGGAATAGCAGGACTTGTGTGGTATCTCGTCTCGGATGAGACTCTCTTTCCTGAAGGCGTCATGGTGCCTGAACTCTATAACTCTTTCGGAGCCATGCACGGGACGATTATGGTCTTCCTCGGTGTGGTTCCTCTGGCCGTCGGTGCCTTTGGAAACTACGTCGTTCCGTTGCAGGTCGGGGCTCCCGATATGGCGTTCCCCAAACTGAACATGATCAGTTACTGGACCTACTTCATGGGCGGTGTGGTCATGCTCTCGAGCTTTTTTCTCCCGGGCGGCGCCGCCAATTCGGGCTGGACCTCATACCCGCCGCTGTCCGATATCGCAACGGTGGGACAGACCGTATGGTTGTTCGGAATGGTCTTCTTGATAACGTCATCCCTCTTGGGCTCCGTAAATTTCATTGTGACCATCGTTCAGCTGAGGGCGAACGGGCTGACCTTCATGAGACTCCCGTTCTTCGTCTGGGCCCAATTCGTTACATCGTTCCTTCTTTTGCTTGCATTCCCTCCCCTTGAGGCTGCCGGCATCCTGCAGTTGATGGATCGTCTCGCAGGAACCAGCTTCTTCCTTCCGAGCGGGCTTGTCATCAGCGGGCAGCAACTCGATGTCAGCGGGGGAGGAAGTCCCCTGCTTTGGCAGCATCTGTTCTGGTTTCTCGCCCATCCCGAAGTGTACGTCCTGATCCTGCCCGCCATGGGCATTGTCGGGGAAGTTATTGCCAATAATACGCGTAAGCCGCTGTGGGGATACAGATCGATCGTCTATGCGACCATCTTCCTGGGATTCATGTCCTTCATCGTTTGGGCCCATCACATGTTTATGACCGGCATGGGAACAGTGATCAGTACTTTCTTCCAAACGACAACGATGATCATTTCGATCCCCTCGGTGATTATTCTCACCGCGCTGGTTCTTTCGTTGTACGGAGGCTCGATCAGGTTCACAACGCCAATGCTCTTTGCCCTGGCATTTCTGCCGATGTTTGCAATCGGCGGTCTCACCGGACTTCCACTTGGACTTGCGCCGAGCGATATTCATCTGCACGACACGTATTACGTTATCGGACACTTCCACTATGTTGTAGCGCCGGGAACGATTTTCGCGCTTTTTGCAGGGCTTTATTATTGGTATCCAAAGGTGACCGGGAAAATGATGGGGGAAGGATTGGGTCGCATTCACTTCTGGGGCTCTCTTGTGTGTATGAACGGGATATTCTTCCCAATGCTCATTCAGGGGCTCGCAGGCGTATCTCGGCGGCTCTACGACGGGGGAGCGCAATACAGTCACGCTCAGAGCGTCTTGCAGTGGAACGAAGTAATGTCGATCTCGGCGTTCGCTCTTGCCGCATTTCAGATTCCCTTTCTGATCAACTTCTTCTGGAGCATCAAGAAGGGAAAGAAGGTGGAATCGGATAATCCATGGGAAGCAACGACGCTTGAGTGGCAAACGCCGACTCCGCCGCCGCACGGCAATTTCACAACGATTCCTGAAGTGTTCAGGGGGCCGTACGAATACAGTACGCCCGGTTCATCGAAGGATTTCACTCCCCAGAATGTTCGATAAAGGCTGATCACCATGCAAATTCCGTTTACAGTTGCCGCTCGGCCCGACACAGGGCTGCATAACGCAAAGCTTGGAATCTGGCTGTTCCTTGCGTCTGAAGTGATGCTGTTCGGTGCATTGTTTTCCTCCTACATCTTGCTGCGGGTGGCGGCGCCGGAATGGCCCCACGGTTCAACGCTCCTCAATGTTCCGCTTGCCACCCTTAACACGGTGATCCTCATCAGCTCGAGCGTCACCATGGTCATGTCCTGGGCTTCGCTGATGCTCAAGGACTTTGCCAAATACAAGCACTACATGGGGCTTACGATTCTGTGCGGCTTGCTGTTCTTGTTGGTAAAAGGCTTCGAATACGGCGCTAAGTTCTCCCACGGAATCATGCCGGGTGAAGATCTGTTTTACGCAACGTACTTCACGCTCACCGGACTCCATGGGTTGCACGTTGTGGGCGGCATCGTCGTCAACTTCTACTTCTGGGGACCGGGAAGCAAAATGTGGCAAACCGAGCCTCAGCGGTTCACCAACAGGATCGAAGTCGCCGGCCTCTACTGGCACTTCGTTGACCTTGTCTGGATCTTTCTTTTCCCAACACTCTATCTTCTCTAAAGGTGGCAAATGGAACATGCATCACCCGAGGCCATAAAGAAACATGTTCGCACCTACGTGATCGTCTTTGTCTCTCTGATGGCGCTCACCGTTATTACGGTCGCGATTTCTTATCTCCATCTTGATGTGACCGCAGCGGTGATTGTGGCCATGTTCATAGCCACGATCAAAGGTTCGCTTGTTGCTTCTTACTTCATGCACCTGATCTCCGAGAAGAAGCTTATTGTTCTGGCCCTCATTCTGACGGCTGTATTCTTTATCGCTCTCATGGCCCTTCCCCTCCTGGGCTACCATGATACTATTGGATAATCCATGTCACTGAAAGCATTTCATATCTTCTTCATCGTCGTTTCGATCCTGTTTGCAGCGGGATTTGGAATCTGGTTCTTGATAGAACAACCGATTTCATCTCAGTCTCTGAATGTTCTCGCGGCAGTCTTATCCTTTACGGTCGGCGGAGGGTTGATCCTTTATGCAATCCGATTCGTTCGCAAGATAAGGAGCATGCCGTCAGAGGAGGACAAACAATCATGAAAAAGCGCGTGCTTATGTCCATGTCGGTTGTGATCCTTGGTGCCTTGCCGGATATTGTCGTAAGCTGCCCGGTCTGTTTTGGAGACAAATCTTCGGCGGAGGTAGAGGGTGCACGTTGGGCGATCGTCTTTTTGCTGGGGGTTACCGGAACCGTCCTAAGCGGAGTATTGACGTTTGCTATTTATCTTCGAAGGCGCGCACGGCTCAACCTGCGGAAACAGAACTAATGTATCTCAACACGGAGCTTTGAGAATATGCAAGAATTCCTTGGTTTGCCGCTAGATGCTTCTGCACACGGACCCGAGATCGACAATATGATCGGCGTGGTGCACTGGCTGATGTTTGCTCTCTTCATCGGCTGGGGAGTGTTTTTTGTATATACGCTCATCCGGTTCCGTCGATCACGCAGGGCGACCGCCGACTCTGTTGGGGTGAAAAGTCATGCGTCGTCCTATCTGGAGGTGGGTGTCGCCTTGTTCGAAATCGTGCTGATCGTCGGGTTCGCAATCCCGCTCTGGGCTAAACGAGTGAACGCGTTTCCGGATGAGAAAGAGGCTCTTGTGCTTCGTGTCGTGGCGGAACAATTCGCATGGAACGTTCACTACCCCGGCGCCGACGGCCAGTTCGGAAGAACGGACATCAATCTTGTGACTGCGGAGAATCCGATCGGCCTTGACCGCTCCGATCCTGTGGGTAAGGATGATATTGCAACGATCAATCAGCTCAACTTGCCGGTCGGGAAGCCGGTTATCATACGGTTAACGTCGAAGGATGTCATTCACAGCTTCGGAATACCTTTGTTGCGGGTGAAACAAGACGTCATTCCGGGCCAGGTGATTCCTGTTTGGTTCAAACCCGTTGAAACGACGGCCGAGATCCGGTCAAAGCTCACCAAAACGTATGCTCTGGGAGAAGGCCACGATCCCCGCCTGGCTTCCCTGGTCGCTATGGAGGATTACGTGGGGAAGGATAGCACAGTCATTGCTCCCAAAGGGAGCATCCTGTTCGAGGAGGTGCTCACACAACTGGCTGAAGCCGGACACACGGAGGTAAAGGCCGGACCAGATACCCCGATGGAGATAGCCTGTGCCCAGTTGTGCGGCCTTGGGCATTACCGAATGCGCGGCTACGTTTCCATTCTCACACCCGAGGAGTATGATGCCTGGCTCAAGGAAGAAGCATCGTATCTTGTGCCATAGAAACAACCAGAGACTCAATGCACTATAATCAAGCATTACACAGGTTTACCCTGTTCATAGCAATTTGTATTCTCGTACTTATTGTCGCCGGGGGGTTGGTGACAAGCACAGGATCGGCATTGGCTGTACCGGATTGGCCTCTCTCGTATGGTCAGGTGATGCCTCCCATGGTCGGGGGAATCCTCTACGAGCACGGCCATAGGATGATTGCGACGTTTGTGGGGGTGCTTACCACTGTTCTCGCGGTCTGGTACTGGCAGAAAGAATCACGAAATTGGGTGAGAAATCTGGCTCTGGGAGCATTGGCGGCAGTTATCGCCCAGGGAGTCCTCGGGGGCCTCACCGTCCTGTTTCTCCTTCCAACACCTGTTTCCGTGAGTCACGCAACCCTGGCTCAGACCTTTTTCGTCATTATCTCGTCCCTTGCACTCTTCACATCCCGATGGTGGATGGAGAACCAACTCAGCTTGCACGATGAAGAGGGGGGGACGTCGTTGAGTCGTCTCACGATGATTCTGGTCGCTGTGATCTACGTCCAATTGATTCTCGGCGCGCTCATGCGACATACGCAATCGGGTTTGGCTATCCCCGATTTTCCCCTCGCTTACGGGCAACTCATTCCTTCTTTCTCGTCCGATGCGATGGAACGGTACAATCAATTCCTACTCGCTCATGATTTCCGGATTGCCGCTGATGGGCCGATCCTGCAGGGTCAGGTTCTCATCCATTTTCTTCATCGCGTATGGGCTCTCGTTGTCTCCGTGTTCATTGTTCTTACGGGAGTCCGCGCTTACAGGCTGGGTTCCAGATTTCCCCGGCTTAAGCTTCTTGCAGGGACATTGTTTTTCCTGCTCGCTGTACAAGTGACACTGGGAGCCTTGACGGTGCTCAGCGGAAAAGAAGTCGTTCTAACGACCGCACATGTTGCCACCGGGGCAGTGCTGCTTGTTGTTTCGGTTCTCATGCTCTTGCACGTGTTTCGGTACAGGAACATCTCCTGGAAGGGCGCAAAATCTCTTGTTGAACCCCGCGAGGCCCTCGCATGATGAACGAAGCACAGATCGTCGCAAAAGAGAGCGCTCTGCTTCGTGCGAAGGTCGCAGATTATATCACCCTTACGAAACCTGAGCTCACGTTTCTTTCTGTCCTCACTGCGTTGTGCGGTTTCTATCTCGCATCCGAGACATTCGATCTTCTTTCGTTCACCTGGGTAGGACTTGGTACTCTCTTTCTTGGTGGGGGAGCGGGGACGTTGAATCAGTATCTCGAACGCAACTATGACGGACTGATGAAGAGAACGGAACGTCGTCCGCTTCCGTCAGGGAGAATGCAGTCAGTCACCGCTCTGACATTCGGACTCATACTCTCGGCAGCCGGACTTGGCATCCTTTTCGTTCTCTCGGGCGTTCTCCCTGGACTTCTTGGTCTTCTGACGATAAGCTCATATCTGTTGGTCTATACCCCAATGAAGCGCGTTTCTCCGAGTTCGACTCTCATCGGAGGTATTCCCGGGGCACTTCCTCCGTTGATCGGTTGGACGGCGGCATCGGGTGCAATCACCACAGGGGGATGGATCCTCTTTCTCATACTCTTCTTTTGGCAGATGCCCCACTTCTTCTCGCTTGCATGGATGTATCGAAAGGATTATGCCCGGGCCGGGTACCGAATGCTGACAGCACAGGATCCGGTTGGTACAAAAACAAGCCTGCACATAGTTGTCCACTGCATTCTGCTCTTGTTAACAAGTATCCTCATGACATTCGCAGGATTGACTGGGAATATGTATGCAGTGGGTGCGACGATTCTCGGAGTGAGTTTTGTCGGATTCGCCCTTATGTTCCGATGGTCTTCCGGAGATGCCGGGTCGACCGCTGTTGCGAAAGCAAATCAATCTTCCCGCTACCTGTTTTTTGCCTCGCTTCTTTACCTTCCAGCACTTATGTTTCTGATGACCGTCGACAAGGTATAAGCGACGGATCAAGATTTCACCCGTTAACTTCCATGCGAAACTCGCTGAAACGATTGGAACGCGCAGTTCCTCTGATGAGGATCTCCAATCTGCGCCATCTGTACAACGAGACAACGGCGCTCAACGGAATTACTCTGGATGTCCGCGAAGGAGAGATCCTGGGGATCCTCGGTCCCAACGGTGGGGGCAAGAGCACATTGTTCAAGATCCTGTCGACTTCGCTGGTTCCGTCTGAAGGGGATGCGACGATCGTCGGGGAAAGCGTCACGGTCAATCCGGATCGAGTCAGGGAGAAGATCGGAGTAGTCTTTCAGTCGTTCGGGCTTGATAGTAAATTGACCGTCAGAGAGAACCTCGAATATCAGGGAAACCTCTATCTGCTTCAGGGCGAGATTCTGGATGAACGGATAAGCTCGTTGCTCAAGGCCTTCGGGCTTGTCGAGCGCTCCGACGACCTTGTCGGGTCTCTTTCAGGGGGGCTCCAGCGAAGGGTCGAGATAGCTAAGGGAGTCATGCACAGGCCGAAAGTGTTGCTTCTCGATGAACCTTCGACCGGGTTGGATCCGTCGGCTCGCCTTGATCTTTGGCGCTATCTTGAGCATTGCCGGGAAGAGGAGCGAACCACGATCGTCCTGACGACCCATCTGGCTGAAGAAGCCGAAAAATGTGACCGTATTGCGATCCTCGATAGCGGTGCACTGGTGGTTTCAGGCACCCCGGCAGAACTCAAGAATGCAATTGGAGGCGATGTGGTTCTTGTGCGGTCCAGGAATGTGCAACTGTTGAAGGGGAAACTCCAACGGGCTTTTTCGATGCCGGTATCCGTCGTGCGGCATGAACTGCTGATTGAAGTAGCCAATGGACACCGGTTCATTCCCAGGTTGATACGGGCATTCCCGGATTTGGTCACCTCGGTGACGCTTCGAAAGCCGACACTGGAGGATGTTTTCGTCCACACGACGGGACATGCACTTCAGGCAAACGGAATGGACGGATCATTGTGACGAATAATATTCTGCCTGTGATTGCCCTTATTCGGCGTGAGCTATTGCGCTTCGTTCGTGAACGAAGCAGGATGGTCGGTGTCGTTGCTTCGCCCATTTTGTTTTGGATCGTGATAGGCTCAGGGCTGAATCGCTCGTTTCAGCTGGAGGGGAGCGCCGGCGAGATCAATTACCTTGAGTATTTCTTTCCGGGTTCGGTCGTATTGATCGTTCTCTTCGCAGCAATATTCTCTTCTATTTCTGTCATTGAAGATCGAAAAGAAGGATTCATGCAGTCGGTTCTCGTCGCCCCAATTTCTCGGTTCTCCATTGCGGCGGGAAAGGTGATCGGTATTACCATTCTGGCTTCGGTTCAGGGAACTCTACTGGTTCTGGCTTCGCCATTGATCATTCCGGAAACGACCGTGGGGAGCCTGATCCTCACCGTTGCGACGCTGTTTGTCATTGCTCTCGGGCTCTCCTCGTTGGGATTTGCTCTGGCTTGGTCGATGAGTTCAACGCAGGGATTTCATGCAATCATGAACCTTTTACTGATTCCGATGTGGATGCTTTCGGGAGCACTGTTCCCCGCCTCCGGAGCGAGCACATGGGTGGCGACGATTATGCAATGGAATCCGCTCACATACGGCGTTGCCGCGGTTCGCGAGAGTCTTTACGGACTTCGCCCGCAGCACTTGCAGGGCCTTGAGGGTTTTGGAACATCTCTTCTCATTCTTCTGCTCTTTGCGGCTGGCACATCAGCGGCTGCAGTATGGCGAGTTGCGCACAGGGAGAGGGGAACAAGTATCGTGAAGGGACGCAGGGAATGATCACGCTCTCAGATCTCCCGAGCCTCAATGCAATGCTCAACGCCACGGCGGCGATTCTCTTGCTGGTCGGAAGGAACTACATCAAGAAGGGTAACCGGGAAAAGCACAGGAGATGCATGCTCGGCGCTTTTGGGGTTTCGCTGCTCTTCTTGATCTCATATCTCGTTTATCACTACCAGCACGGTTCACAGCCGTTTCAGGGAACCGGCTGGGTGCGGCCTCTCTACTTCACGATCCTTCTATCGCATACCGTACTGGCAGCAGGGCTTGCCCCGCTTGTGATTGTGACGCTTCGAAGAGCTTTAAGGAAGGAATACGAACAGCACAAGAGGCTTGCGCGGTGGACATATCCGATATGGCTGTATGTTTCGATAACCGGGGTGGTTATCTACTTGATGCTGTATCACTTCTTTGCGCCCCAACCGACTCCTCTCCAATCCGCAGTAGTACTTCTCTCATCAGTGCTGTGAATGTCGGCTTGACCCGACGGGCAGTCTCTGTCACTTCGTCGTGCGACAGCTTATGACTCTGAATACCTGTGGCCATATTTGTTATGAGGGAAATCGCAGCGACCCTCATCCCTAATTGACGAGCCATGACGATTTCAGGGACTGTTGACATTCCAACGGCATCTGCTCCACATCGGCGCAGCATTTCGATCTCTGCTCCGGTCTCGTAGGTGGGACCTTTGAGCCAGCAATAGACGCCCCGCGTCAGGTCGACGCCAAGGGTGCGCGCTGCCTCGAAGAAATGTTGCTGAAATCTCTCGTCGAATGGATCGGCATACGTTCGGCGATCTGCGTTGCGAAAGTCATTCTGAAGGGACGGTTTGTCGGCAGGTCCGCGCAAGAACGTCATACTGAGAAAATCATCAAGCATCATGAACCCGCCGGGATGAAGAGACGGGCTTATGCCACCCGCCGCATTTGTAACAATCAACGAAGTGGCCCCGAGCCGTCGCGCAATCTGCACCGGGAGAACAACGGGCGGAAGCTCGCCTCGTTCATAGAAGTGGATCCGTCCTTGAAAGACGAGGAGAGGGGGAGATCGCCTTTCGCCTGACGAAACTGTCCCAAAAACCAGTCGGCCTGAATGCCCTTGAACGGAAGAAAGAGGATAGTGCGGTATTTCTTTTGAGTTGACGACGATGGAGTTCTCGAGCTCGTTGGCGAAGTCGCCAAGCCCTGAACCCAGGATGAGCGCAACGGAGGGAGGAGAAGGGATTCGGGACGTTAGAGCGTCGAGAGCTGCCTGAAGTGCGTTTTCAGTTAACGGGTCTGTCATGAGCCGATAAGAATCCCGGCAATTGTTGCCGTAAGGAGGGTAGAAAGAGTGCCGCCCAACACCGCCCGTAGCCCAAGACTCGCCAGGTCCTTCCTTCTGTGGGGAGCCATGGGGCTCAATCCACCTATCTGGATGGCGATAGAAGAGAAATTAGCAAATCCGCAGAGAGCAAAAGTCGCCATGGCAATCGCTTTCTCGGTCACAAGCTTGTTCTCGGCGATAAGTTTTGCCATGTCAAGGTATGCCACGAACTCATTCAAGACGATCTTTGTGCCGATGAGACTGCCGAAATGGAATGCTTCGGAACTGGGAACTCCGATAGCGAGGCCGACAAACTGAAACAGGAGTCCCGTAATGAGTTGCATATTGAGAGGCTGACCGAACTGTTCCAGGAGATAACCGTTGATACCTGTCCAGTTCCCAATACCCGTCAGTAAATAATTAAACAGGGCTATTAAGGCTATAAAGGCCAATAACATAGCTCCTACGTTTAAGGCCAATTGGAGGCCGTCTGATGCCCCGGCCGCTGCGGCCTCGATGACATTGGAGGCGTTTTTCTCAACGGTAATCTTGACGGTACCTTTGGTTTGGGGCTCACCAACCTCGGGGAAAATAATCTTTGAAACGAGAAGGGCCGCGGGAGCAGCCATGATGCTTGCTCCAAGCAGCTGAGCAGCGAATTTTACCTGTGCGACCTCAATCGCCAGGCTGTGCGTTTGGGCAAAGGACGAGCCCAGCATTTGGACATACGCGGCCATTACTCCCCCTGCAATGGTAGCCATCCCGCCGGTCATGATCGTCAACAGCTCGGAATTCGTCATTCCGCCGATAAATGGCCGAATCATGAGCGGCGCTTCTGTCTGACCAACGAAGATGTTTGCTGTATTCGAGAGGGATTCCGCTCCGCTGGTTCCCATCAGCCTTGCCATCACCCACGCCATTCCCTGCACGATCTTCTGCATCACACCGAGATAGTACATCACCGACATGAGACAAGAGAAGAAGATGATGGTCGGGAGGACTTGGAAGGCAAAAAAGAACCCCATTGAGTCCTGGAAGCCCGGTCCAATGGCGAGATTCCCGAAAATGAACTTAGCGCCTTCCGTCGTGAATCCGAGGATGACAACGAAACCCTCTGCGATCCAGCCGAAGACGACCTTTGGCCATCCCAAAGGAGTGAAGAACTCTCCGAGTTCCTGCCCCTTAATGACAAGTGTACCGAATGTCACTTGAATCAGTAGTCCGGTTCCGACAAGGCGCCAGTTCACGCGCTTCTTGTTGTTTGAAAAGAGAAAGGCGATGCCCAGGAGCACGCCGATTCCGAATATTCCATGCAAAAGGGAGAGGAGGCTCATCGGAGTCCTTGAGGAATCAATCAGAAGGTGGTCTGTGACAGTTTCGGCAGCGGGCCTCGTAGATGTCTTTTGCCCCGATGACCACCCTGTCTTGCTGGTGAGTCTTTCGCTGAGTTCGGTCTGCCGGGTTTCCGCATACTACGCAAATTGCGAGGGTCTTGGTGATATATTCTGCAACGGCAAGGAGTTGCGGAATCGGTTCAAACGGTTTTCCGCGGTAATCCTGATCCAGTCCGGCCACGATGACCCGCTTTCCGCTGCTTGCCAACTGCTCGCACACGTCCACCAGGTCGGATTTGAAGAACTGCGCTTCGTCGATGCCAATCACTTGGGCGCTTTGACTGAGCGGGAGAATCTCGGATGCCTCCGACACCGGGTGAGAGATGATCGACTGCTCGCTGTGTGAAACAATGTGCTCCGCATCGTACCGAATGTCAATCTTCGGCTTGAAGATGGCCACCTGCTGCTTTGCGATTTGTGCCCGCCGCAAACGTCGTATCAGCTCCTCGGTCTTGCCGCTGAACATGCAGCCGCAGATGACTTCAATCCACCCCGTGTTGCGGGGAACGATGTGTTGGTCTGAAGTGTCCATTATTTTTTGGTTCGTCTTGCCGTCTGTAAGTGCTTCTTATCAAAAGCAAAAGGGAGCAGGTCCTTAAGTTGTTCCACCCTCGTTCTTCCTTTTGAATTTACGAGGATGACATCGATATTCCCGGCTAGATCGATGAGAACCTGTCTGCAGGCTCCACACGGCGGGGTAAAATCAGGGTCATCGGCTGCGATGGCTATTGCACGGAAACTGCGCTCCCCTTCGGAGATCGCTTTGAAAACGGCTGTCCGCTCGGCACAAATGGTCAGGCCGTAGCTGCTGGTTTCCACGTTGCAGCCTGTGTAGACCTTACCCGCTGCGGTTAGGAGCGCTGCACCAACCCGGTAATGCGAATAGGGTGCGTAGGCTCGGCGTCGTGCGTCTGAGGCTCTCTTGAGAAGTTCCTTGTATTTCGCTCCCAGCATGACATCCCGGAATGGGTGGGAAAAAGGTGCGAAAATATAGGCAAGAATGGAGCGAAATGCAATGAAGGAACCTACTGTGCGGTGGACGGAATCAGAACCGGTCGGCAAGTGCGGCGGCAGGCGAAACCCTCAGAGTGCAGACACATTTCTGACACTGATCAAGCTTCAGGGATCGAACGTCGCGGCGTGTCCGGCGAATGTCGTCACCATTCAATTGCCCGGAAAGAGATCCCGATCTGACGTTCCCGTAGGAAGGGAGAAAATAGCAGGGAAGGAGATCTCCCGAGGAGGTGATGACCGCTGAAACCGACGGTGCATTGCAGCGATTCGGGGGAAAGGGGGTCAGGCCATTCACCGCCTCGAAGTACTCAACAAGATGGAACATCTTCGATGCGTTTTCCGAAACAAACGATGATTCAAACTCTGGGCGGTGACTCGTCAACAGTTCTGTCATTATGGAGCGAAACTCGATTGCCTCCTCGCGGTTCAGAAGTATCCGATCTTTCGCGGGCACTTGACCCTCCGAATCGCGATGAAATGCTCCCGAGTGAGTATCTGCAGAAAGGAAGGAAATTCTGTCCACACCCAGGTCTCTGGCCCAGTCGATCATTCGCCCGAGATGGCGGAAATTTGACCGCTGAACGACCGTCCGAATCGAGACTCTGGGACGGAAGCGTATCGAAAGCAGAGAACGGAGCCCCTTCACGATTTGTTCGAATGCTTCAACGCCGCGGATAGAATTGTGGATGAGCGGGTTGGGACCGTCGATTGAAACGATCACTTCGTCAAAGAATCCGTCAACTTCACGCATCCGTTTCTCGAGAAGCAGTCCGTTCGTGAGGATCGTCTGACGCACCTGGAGCCCGGAAAAACACCTGACTATTTCGGGGAAATCCTTCCGAACGAGAGGTTCACCTCCCGAATAGACAATGTGCCGGAGCCCCAAAGCCCTCAAATCTTCGGCAAGGTCCCGTATTTCGGCAAGCGATAGTTCATTTGGGTGCGGATCCCGGTAGGAACACATGACACACTTGAGATTGCATCCTGAGGTGACATAGAGGATGACGATTGGCAGGGAGTAGCTTCGGGTCCCCAGTGTATTGAACAGTGCGCGTACGTTCATGTCATACCCGCAGTTCGAGGCGCAAGCTTGGCGACCATGAAAGCAGCAGGCTGACGTCGACGAAGAATCGATGCAAGAACAGGACGTACATTCCAAAGGAATCCGTATTTCGGTCGCAACATTCGCACAGTGTACTCAGCCTCGAGTTGAGTCATTCGATCAAACGTGAGGTAACTCCCGCCTAATTCATCCGGTATTTCCCTCCCTACGAGCCGGCCGATTTCTTTCCGGCGCTCCCGGACCATAGCATCCCCGTGCTTTTCGTGCTTGTACACGGGAGAATCAAGGACGTAGATATACCCTCCGTGCGACAAAAGACGGGAAACCCTGCGCAGTGCGGCGAGTGGGTCCTTCGTGTAGTGCAACGAAGAGTTAAAGACGATGACGTCGAAGGACGCGTCGGCAAAGGGAAGATACTCGAATTCCGCCCGCACCAAATCGACCGATCGGATGTGCGGGATCGCAAGCCGGGCCGCCTGCATGCCATCCCGCTCGTCAAGATTCACATCGACCGCGGTCACGTGATACTCCTGGTTCCTGAGACGCAGGGAAAGCCAGCAATTGCCGGCGCCAAGGTCAAGAACGCGGGCCGGTTCGGGAGCGATCTGCCGAAGATCCGCAATGAAACATTCGTACGTCCGAGACCGGATATGCCAATTCCCTGGGTGCTTTCCTGTTTTGTCTTCGTAAGGCAAACCGAGGACGAATTCGGGGCTCCCGTCACCCCATTCCTCAATCTTTCTGACATCCTGATAGATTCTAAGGAATTGGTTGACATGTTCTCTTCGGGTCGGAATAACAAAATCCGGAATGCCCGCGACAGCCGGGAAAATAAAAGACTCCCTAGGACATTCCCACGTATCGACGCTCCTATGAAGAGATCCGCGGCACGAGGGGCAGACAAACCGCGAATTCCCCTTGGATGATTCCAAATCCAGGGGCTCGCGAGGTGTAATTGTCTGAGTCGTTTTCAATGAATGTGCTTTGGCGTGGTGGGGAGAGGCGCGAATTTGTAGATGTAGAACGTCTCAAATATTGTTTCACGTGTTTCGAGAAGAACAGATGTGTAATTCAGAACCCGAAAGATCTGAAGAAATCGGCCGACATCTGAATCTGTGGAGATGATCATGAGTACGTATCCGCCTGCGGTGAGATGATCGGCTGCGGAATCGGCGAAATCCTTTATGAGCTCAAGGTTGTTCCCGCCGTACAGAGCGGTGTCGCGAAATGAGCCTGTCTGTTCAGTGAAATACGGGGGATTGAACAGTATGACATCGAATGTGCGGTCGGGAATTGTCGAGAAGAGATCTCCATTCAGCACTCTTACATTCATTTCTAATCCGTTTCGCCGGACGTTCGCCGTTGAGCATTGGACAGCAGCGGGATCCTTATCGACTGCCACAACATCTGCCCCCTGATGTGCGGCTGTGAGCGCGAGGATTCCGGAACCTGTTCCCATGTCAAGAACGGCTTTCTTGTAAAGGTCAATGCGAGAAAGCATTCCCGCAAAGACTTTGCCGCTCTTGAAAATTCCCGGATGGTGGACGTTCGCCTCGACAACGAGCTCAAGGCTGTTGAACGTCATTCTGCTCGGGCGCTTCAACTCCCTTCGATAGACGGCATTGTAGACGATCGAATGGTACAGCGAACGGAGGAGCTGTTTCCCCATCATCGTAGTTTCTTAGAGTCCCTCAATTTCGGGCTGCCTGTAGCGGAAAAGCTTGAAGAGCGCGCGGAGCTCGAGAGGAAATGCCAATGTCTGTGTCTTGTATCGCCAACTGCTCACCGAACGGAGAATCCTTCTCTTTGTCTGTGTGAGCCTTGTATCGGTGACAGTCGGGAAATAGCCGTTGAGCACGCGCTCGAAGTTCTTGAACCACACATAATGCTTTGTCTTCAGCCAGGGAATGACGGGGGTCTTGCGAAGATCAAAATCATGCCATTTCGGATCCAGCCACTCATCGAGCGACTGGGGGAATCGAAAGCCATGCTCTGTGGCGACGTGATAGAGTTCCGACTCTTCAAAGACCACCGGCGCGTACATGTACATGATGATTTCAGCCGCCGGATTAATTTGCTTGATCTTTTGTATGAATCGCATGTTCCGGGCGAAATCGCGGTCGACGTCTTCGCTGGGATTCCCGAACACAAACGAGAACTCCGGAATGATATTGAATTGTCTCAATCGTTCAGCAAGCCCCAGCACGGTATCGGGCGTCTGTGTTCCTCCCTTATTCATCTGCTGAAGAACATCCTCGGAAGCAGACTCCGCGCCGAAGAAAATCATCCGGCAGCCGGCCGTGCTCATCAAACGGAGGGTCTCGTCGGAATAATCGAGAACAGTGTCCGGCCGTCCTTCTCCCCACCACGCGATATGAAGGGGGATCATTTTTTCTGCGAATTCATGGACCCTCTTTTCCGACGTGAAGAAATTCTCATCAAAGAATTCTATTGCGTTCACGTCATAGCGTCGCTTGAGCTCTTCCATGTCACGGATCATGGTCTCCGGGGTTTTTGCGAGCCATCGGGCGCGGTACACGCTAGCAATGGCGCAAAAGCCGCAAAGGAAAGGACAGCCAAAGCTTGAATAGTAAGCGGCCGTTCGGGTCCCCAGGACGCTTTTGCCAACGTAGCGATGCCCTTCGACCCGGTGATAGGGAAGAGGGGGCATTGAATTCGGGTCTGCCGGCGATCGATGCGGATTGAGTACCACGTCGCCGTTCCGCCGAAAGGCCAGTCCGGACACATCCTCGAATCGTGCCTTTGAATTCCCTTCAAGAATATCTATCAGTTCCAGGAATGTTTTGTCCCCTTGTCCGCGAACAACATAGTCAACATAGCCGGAATTGAGTACTGTTGTTGCATGGAGCGTGGAAAAGTATCCGCCCCAGATGACCTTCAGGTCGGGAAATCGGGATTTCAGTTGTCGCGAGATCGGAATTGCCTCAAACAACTGAGGCCCGGGCATGACCGTGATCCCGAGATACTTCAGCGCCCCCCGTTGAGCCCGCTGTTCGAGATGGCCCAGTGCATCCTTGTTCAGGTTCTGGTCAAGGATCTCGTATGGATATTTGTTCTCCAGCGTGGCTCCGAGATACATAAGAGAGAGAGGAAACCGATGCTTCCAGCGAGCGCTCGTCGGGTTGAGGAGTGTGATCATGAGAATGAGGAAAGTGAGTCGGAAGTAATACCTTCCGGGCTGGATGTTTCCAGAATCTTGGCCAGATGATCGTCGACGGTCAATCTGGTCCCATAGCCCTCCATGAGTAATCTCATCACCTCGATTTCGAGAAAAGAGTCATGGCCCTGTCCGGAAGGAGAAAGAGACGAACTGCCGTCCCTGTTCCTTTGCGGATGGAGATCCGCCGATTCGGGCGCAAACAGGTGACCTCCGCCGTGATAGAACGTCATCCCGGTTACGGTCAGTTGACGAATGCCGAATCCCAGGAGATCCAAAATGGCAACAAACCCCGTTCGGCCCCAGTTGCCCCCCAACCAACGGATGAGGATCTCGCTCGCGCCGTAAACGACCCTCAAGGAGGCTTTTGCCTGGCCATCCGAGAGCAAATTACGGAAATCGGCCATAACAGAACGATCGGCCTTGGGGCAGGAAGGAAGCGCCCGGCCTGAAACGTCGTAACTCAAACTGTTATTCGTACAAACGAAACTCCTGACGTTGGCATCGCTGCAAATCTGGAAGAACCTTTTGCGCGTGATCCCTTCCTCGGCAAGAATATTCTTCCGAAGGATGACCTGATTGCAGTAAACAACATCTGCCTTCGTTCCGATGTCCGCTGCCAGGTCTTTGGACGGCGGAAAATGTTCCAGCACATCGTTTATTCGGACGACAACATCATGAGAATCGATGAACCGGCCCTGATTCTTCCCTAGAAGTGTTCGGGCGGGACCTACGATAACCACCCTCTTGTCTTTCACGAGCGCGGCAAACTCGGGGTTGTGGTCAAGCCTTCGCCTGCCGTCACGGATCTCCTCGATCCCAAGAGAAATATCCCTCCGGTTTCTATTCATCCGCGGGACTCTCCGATGTTGATCTCTGCAGGACAATCATGAAATGGTCACCAACTGAGCGAAAGATCGGAAGTGCTGCGACATGAGGTTCCCATCGTTCCAGGAGAGAGGAAAGGAGGGGATGCCGGGTTCGGAACCGAACAGCGTGTGGAGGGGGTGAAAAGATGTTCATCCCGCGGAGATGACGGACGGAGAACCATCGCGAGAAGAACGCAGTGAAAGAGCCCGGAGAATAATAGGTGACAGCGAACGTATTGCTGCGGAATCCTCTTGCCGGCACCGTGCCGCCCAACCTTCTGAACGCAGCCGAAAGGTTCAACCTCGCAGCGCCTGCGACAATTTCCCACAAGCTCATCCTGGGCATCACAACGGCGACGAAGTATCCTCCCGGCCGGAGCGTGCGCGCCACTTCCGCTGCGCATCGCTCAAGCGACGAACTGCAGTTCACACCTCCAAAATTCGAAAGAACGAGGTCGATTGATCGGCCGGAAAACATCGATAAGTCGTCAAAAGAAGAGAGAATGAATTCCACACCCTCTGTCCCTGATTTCCTCGACCGCTCTTTTGCCTGTTTGATCATCCCGGGAGAAATGTCCACACCCGAAGTTTGGTACCCTTCCTGCGCAAGCGCGATGGCGTCAATCCCAATCCCGCAATTGATGTCGAGTATTCGTGCACCTGCGGGTACGAGCGAACGTACGGTTTCATAGACCTTGCTCCGGAAAGCACGTGTGATGTCGTTCTCGAGCGTCTGCTCGAAATCGGGGGCGACGCTGTTGAACGCGGCCGCCACATTCTCGACTTGCAGTTCATTTACCGGATGCATGGGTTCCCATACGCTCAAGTTTCTGCAATTCCCTCAATCGGTAGGGAAGCGTCAATCCGTGATACATCATCGATGCAACTGAGCGCAGCGGCTTTTTCACGTCAGACGGAGTCTTCAAGAATTTCCGCATTGCCGCCAGGCCTCGCCAAACTCTGAACCGCGTGTGAACCAACGTGTGCAGCGCGCGATAGAAATCCGGATGATATTCACCCGGAAACATCAAATCGAGGTCCTGACTGTCAACCCAGTTTTGCTTCTCGCCAAGACGGGCCTTCACTTCATTGTAGAACTTTGTCCCTGGAAGGGGATAGGATACCGATATTCCGATCTCATCCGGCGCGCATTCACGAACCATCAGGAGTGTCTTTTCGATGTCTTCCCGTCGCTCCCCGGGATACCCGAACTGGAGAAAGAATCCGACCCGTATCCCTGCAGAGCGAAGAAGGCGCGATGCCTCGTAGATCTGCCCGACGGTTGTCCCTTTCTCCATCGCATCAAGAATCTTCTGTGATCCGGATTCCGCTCCCACCCAGACTGTTTGGCATCCGGCCCGCTTCAGGTTCTCGATAGTCTCGTGCTCAAGAAGCAGATCGACTCTGGAAAGACACTTGAAGGGAATCTTTATCTCCTCGCGGTCAAGAATCTTCGCAAAAGTCTCAATCCATCCCGGCTTCAGCCCAAAAATATCGTCGGTGATCCAGAGATGGTCGGGTTTGGCGTGGTCGCGAAGGAATCTCATCTCGTCGACGACGGATTGCGGGCTTCGGCTGTTGTACACCTGTCCGTAGAGGGGTTTGGCGCACCAGTTGCAGTGGAAAGGGCACCCGCGTGTTGTGGAAATGCTGAGCGAAAAATATCCGTGCCTGCTCCGCCATGCGGTCCGATATCGGTCGAGATCGACCAGATCCCATGCAGCGATCGGCAATGAATCGAGGTCTTTGAGGACAGGGCGATTTGGCGTCCTTCGAACAACACCCTCCATGGTGAAGGCGAGCCCTGCAATTTCCCCCGGAGACCGGCTGGCATCTCGCAAAAGAGAGTGGGCCAGTTCGGCAAGTGTCAGTTCGGCTTCACCGCAAATAACGAAATCGACGCCGTGTTCAAAATACTTGTCGAGATGATCTGTTGCGTCGGAACTGAAAACGGCCACAATGCAACCCCGGTTTTTGGCCAGTGCGGCCATGCGAAAGGCAGCTTCCCGCATTCTAGTGAGGCACATCTTCGTCAAATAGTTGAAGGAGTCGTCGTAGATCACAAGGAGTTTCGGCCGATGCAGGTCGAGGGACTTGCCAATCTCATCCTCGGATTCAGACAGCATCACATCGTGGAGGGCGACAGAGAACCCTTCGGATCGGAGGACGCCTGCAGCCGTAATTGTGCCGAGCGGGGGATACGGCATCATCGCCCTGAATTCCTTGGGGTCAAATCGGAGAAAATAGGAATGTGTGAGGAGGATCTCGGCCATCAGAGTCTTTTGTCCGTGCTCTCGAAGCCCAATGACTCAAGGCGTGATCGGTACTGATTCATGATCTTCGGGAGAAAATCCCCGACATACGAGGTCGAGACGTCCTTCTCGCTTCGAAAGAGGGAGATTCTCTGCTCATCGGAGAACTCCGGATACCGTCTCTTCCAGACTCGCTTCCAATATTCGTTCAGGAAGTTATCCAGAGTATCACCAAACGCGCCGCGAAGGAAATACTCCAGCCCGCGTTGAATCAGGCCCTCACGACCGGATCCGACCAGCCAATCTCCTGAATGAGCGCGGGAATTGGGAAGGTACTCGCGAATCCAGGCATTAGCCTCCTGGTATGCGAGGTAGCGCTCGTAGTCTGTGAGAGGAATCAGCGTGGCGATCTCCAACGCGCTATACAGCGTTCTCTCCTTTGTTGCCATGGATCGTTCGGAGACAAAATGATTCAGACAAAAGAATTTCTTTCGGTTGAAGAGAAAGAGTTTCTTGAAGAGAATAAGAAGCGTTCGAGTGATCCAGAGGCGGTCGTTTGCGGTAATAATGAGATAATCTACATCTCCGTTTTCCGATGCCACACCTTTTGAGAGTTCCCCGGAAACGCAAATTCCCCGCACGAATGGAAATCTTCTGATGATGCGGGCCATGAAGCGGGCGGCAAACCGGTATCCTCGGGCTCGCTCTTCTTTTTTGAGCCGCTCTTCCGAAAGGCCGTACTGTTTCTGGTTTCCCGCAAACGTGTAGTATCCGGTTTCACGGCGTATGAAAGAAGAGAGGGGCGCCCTTTGGCACTCCGCAGTGATCCGTTCTGGTGACGTCGAATCGGAAGGGAGATAACGATAGACCTCCTCGGCCGTGAGGGGATGACGAAAAATATCGAAATAGAGGATGGTCCGTAGGATATCCTCCTGGAATCTCGTGAACTTTTCTGACGTGGAAGCGGTCATCGTTGGGCGCGGCGTAGAGAAGTAGCTGCCGATCAGAATAAGAAAGAATTAAGTCCGTCGCAATGTCGTGATCGAATCGAACCTTGTAAGTCAAACGACATTTGTATATATTTTCAACATGAAGAGCTTCCGCGACGTTCTTCCCGCCCTGAAGTCTTTCGCAATCCTTTGCGGCGTCTTGCTGGTTTTGTTCTTCATTGTCGATGATATCGTGATGCCACGGTATGTCCAACAAGGGGAAACGACAAAGGTTCCCAGTGTCGTGGGGATGAATGTCGAGGTCGCACTGCAGATGCTGGAGGAAGCGGGGCTCGAAGGGAAACAGGCGGAAATCCGAGCGGACAAAACAGTTCCGGAGGGAGCGGTTGCAGCCCAAATTCCCGCGGCCGGGTCTGAAGTCAAATTCGGACGGGGCGTGTACCTCACCGTCAGCGGGGGAGAGACGCTCACCGCGGTTCCGGGACTCAGGGGAAAATCCGTGCGCGATGCGGCTTTGACGCTCGAGCGATTCAATCTCAAATTGGGGGATGTTACCTACCAGGTTTCCACTTCCTTTCCGGAAAACACCGTCATCGATCAGGCGATACCGCCGGGAACGAATGTCCGTTCCGGCTCCCCCATCTCCGTTGTTGCCAGCCAGGGACCCAGTGCAGACCGTATCCCTGTCCCCAACCTGGTCCGCAAGCCTCTGGCCGAAGCGGAACGAATTCTTATCCAGGCGGGGCTGAAGCCGGGGAACATCACATTCCAGGTCAACAACAACCTGCTCCCGAATACGATTATCGACCAATACCCGCGGCCGGGAGGATTTGCAGCCGCAGGACAGGGGATAGACCTCTTCGTTTCACAGAGAGCAGATCAGAAAACGAACCTTGAAAACTGATGACACTTCCGAAATGAATGCGGTAATCATCGCCCCGTCTATCCTCGCCTCAGATTTTTCCCGCCTCCATGAACAGATCAACCTTGTGACCGAAGCCGGCGCAGACTGGCTTCATCTTGACATCATGGATGGCCACTTTGTCCCGAATATCAGTTTTGGTCCGCCCGTCGTCGCGTCCGTCAGAAAGAGAACGTCGCTTCTCCTCGATACGCACTTGATGATCGAGAATCCTGATCGGTACATCAAAGCGTTCAAAGAAGCCGGCTCCGACCTCATAACAGTCCACCAGGAGACCTGCCGTGACCTTCATGGAACCATCGGCCGCATTCACGATCTTGGTGCAAAGGCCGGAGTCGCCATCAATCCTGCCACCCCGACTGAGGTTTTGCGCGGTATCGTCAAAGCCGTCGATCTTATCCTGATCATGTCTGTCAACCCCGGTTTTGGGGGTCAAGAATACATGGAAGGGACGGGGGAAAAACTGCGTCAGACGAGTGCCATGATCCGCGAATCGGGACGACCCATCCACCTTGAGGTCGACGGCGGTATCGATCCGAAGACTGCGCCGGACGCAGTGAAATCGGGAGCAACCGTACTCGTGGCGGGCACATCGGTATTTCGGGCGCCTGACATCAGGGAAGCAATCCGTTTATTGCGTAATTCAGGAAAGAACTGACATCATCGTGAAATCCAATTCTTTTGTCATTACGAACGTCGATATCATCACCCCGTTTCGAGTCATAGAAAGGGGAGCGCTGCTGATCCAGGGTAAGCGAATCGCCGCGGTGGGGCCGGTTGGGGAGGTAGAGATTGCGTCGGGCGTGAAGGTGTTTGATTTTGAGGGAATGATGTTGACCCCGGGGTTTATTGACGTGTTGGTCCACGGCGGAGGAGGACACGGATTTGCCGACGTAGGACGAGAAGCAACCGAAAACATCTCTTCCTTTTACTTCAAACACGGCACCACCGGAATGCTGGCAGCGCTCTACAGCAAACCGGAAGAGGAGATGATTGATGACATCACTCGAATTGTCAATTTCATTACAGGGTCGCAGAGATCGAATGTCTGGGGGATCCACCTCGAAGGTCCATTTATCAATCGTGAGCTTCACGGCGCTATGAAGGTTGATGCGCTCTGGGACGCAAATATCGAGGGGTGGAAGCGGCTCTTCGAGGCAAGCCAGGGCTTTGTGCGCCTCATGACTATCGCGCCCGAACTGCCGGGTGTGGACGAAATCATGAGGATCGCCGCTTCAAAGGATGTCGTTCTCTCCATTGGGCATTCTGCGGCGACGTATCAGGAGGTTCTTAACGCCATCGACAACGGGGCCGCTCATGTGACCCATATGTTCAATGCCATGAAGCCGTTTCACCACAGAGAGCCTGGGGTGGCATTAGCCGCTCTTCTTCAGAACGAACTCAAGATCGAGCTCATTGCGGACGGGATTCACGTCCACCCGGCTGTCATGAAGCTGCTGTTCAAGATCAAAGGGGAAGGCGGCATCCTCCTGATTACCGATGCTATTCGCGCCTCCGGAATGCCCGACGGGGACTACACGTTCATGGATCAGACGATCCGGGTGCACCAAAACAAGGCCTACCTTGCCGATGGGACCCTTGCGGGCAGCACGTTGACGATGGAAAAGGCCGTAAAGAACATGGTGCAGCTCGTGGAAGTCCCGATTACCAAGGCAGTTCGGATGGCTTCCCTGAATGGAGCCAAGGTTCTCGGCCTTGAACACCATAAGGGGATCCTGGCGGTTGGCAAGGATGCCGATCTCGTCGTTCTTGACCGTGACTTCAACGTCCAAATGACAGTGTTCGAAGGTGTGATTCGTTATCAAAGAGGAGAGGGAGACGACTAGCGGCGCAAGATCCGTTTCGTCTGACCGCATTCCGGCGACAGGATGCGGTCTTTTTTTTGTACGAGAATACTCTTGACATCTTCTTGGCGGTACCTTATATTTGTAAATCAGAAGCAGCAATTTCCTTACTTTATTCGTCCCCGGAACCGCATTTCCTTAGTATATTAACTCTCTCCTAATGCTTGACGAAATTGACACAAAAATCCTGGAAATCCTCCAGAAAGAGGGTCGGACACGAAGGAACGACCTTGCCGAACGTGTCGGGCTTTCCCTTCCGGCCGTAAGCGAAAGACTCAGAAAACTCGAAGAGTCCGGCGTCATTGCCGGTTACTTTGCCAAGCTCGATCACAAGAAACTTGGAAAAGACATTACCGCGTTCATCACTGTCACGGTGGATTCATCAAAGCACTTCAGTCAGTTTGTCGAACATCTGACGAACTCCGATGAAATCATGGAGTGCCA
>Ga0209002_10000036_pt1 | contig 70453 bp, 53 predicted proteins | sample Rifsed16ft2_FD_184010 | JGI IMG/M metagenome (GOLD analysis project Ga0209002, IMG submission 184010) | Soil microbial communities from Rifle, Colorado, USA - sediment 16ft 2 (version 2) | ecosystem: Environmental > Terrestrial > Deep subsurface > Rock core/Sediment | place: Rifle, Colorado...
GAAATCGAGCACAAACAGGAGCACATTCAGCGGGTAATCAAAGGTGAAGAGGAAGGATTCAGCGCGACGCTCGACCGGGGACTGGAGGTCTTTGAGGAGGTATGGGATAAAGTCAAAGTTCAAAAGTCAAAAGTGATAAAGGGGGATGATGCGTTCCGGCTTTACGATACGTTCGGATTTCCCCTGGACCTCACCGAACTGATGGCAAAAGAGCGGAATCTTGGCGTCGACGTGAAGGCATTCAATGCCCTCCTGGAGGAACAGCGGAACCGTTCGAGAGAGTCGATCGCGGGGAGAGGAAGACTCCCAGCCGGAGCGGCAACAATCAAGGGTACCGGAAAAGTGACATCCCCGACGGTTTTCACAGGCTATGAGCTGTTGGAAGACCGGTCGGTCGTTACAGGTGTATCAAGCGAATATTTGGTGTTGGATAAGACCCCCTTCTACGCCGAATCCGGCGGCCAGATCGGTGACAGCGGCTCCCTTGACTTCCAAGACAGGGAGATACGGATACTCGACACGGTGAAGGACGGCAATATCATAGTTCACAGGTATGAAGGTGAAGTCGGAGACGCGCTCGAAAGGCAGGTGACCGCAAAGGTGGATAGAGAACGACGAGCCGCAATCATGCGAAACCACACCGCGACACACCTGGTCCATGAGGCGCTCCGCCTGGTGCTGGGGAACCATGTTCATCAATCGGGATCGCTCGTTGCGCCCGACCATCTCCGTTTCGATTTCAATCACTTCGAAAAAGTCTCGCCCGAGCAGCTGCAATCGATCGAAGAGATGGTGAATGAAAAGATCGCCGAAGGGATCGACGTTGTTGCAATCAATGATCCTTCACAATGGATCACTATTGAACAGGCGAAAAAGAAGTGGCCCAATGTGAAGATGTTTTTTGGAGAAAAATACGGGGAAAAGGTGCGGGTCGTCGAGATTGATCCGAGATTTTCCGTAGAGCTTTGCGGGGGGACACATGTGAAGAACACCAGTGAAATAGGCTATTTTCGCTTCCGTTCCGAGGGAAGCGTCGCGAGCGGGACAAGGCGCATCGAAGCGGTAACGGCAGATCATGCCCTGGAGCTTCTCAAACTTCGTGACAAAGAATTCGGCGAGCGACTTGAGTATGCGTTTGCCCAATTGGAAGAAGTAATGCGGCTCAGACAGGCAGGCGGCGAAAAAGAGACGGAGAATCTGGAACAGTCGCTCAACACCCTCAAGCGATCAAGGAATGCGCTTCCGGAACGTTTCTCGTCCTTTACCGGCGCCTTTCGGTCACAGGATGACAACAGACGGATTCTGGAAGATATTGTGCTGCGGTTGGCCGATATACGGAAAGACCTGGAGAAAGAGGTTTCACGTTCCCGACTTCAGTCGTTCAAGTCCGACGTCGAGGAGCTCATCAAGAAAAGTGTCACGATCAACGGGTTAAGGCTCGTGACGGCGCAGTTGAGCGTCGGCTCCATGGAGGAGCTCCAATCGCTCGGCGACACGGTGCGCACAAGGCTCGGCAGCGGCGTAGGGCTCCTTGCCTCCGTTACGGACGCCAAAGTTCTTCTCGTCTGTGTGGTAACCGACGACCTGGTTGCAGCCGGGAAGCTCCAGGCCGGCAGGATCGTGGGGGCCGTGGCAAAACTTGTTGGAGGAGGAGGGGGAGGCCGGCCTCATATGGCCACGGCAGGCGGCAAAGATGCATCGCGTTTGCCGGACGCCCTTCGTTCTGTTGAGTCGATTGTGCGAACATTTCTTCACTAGCCAGGACTGCTCATGACTACGTTTGACCGTCTCTTGTCGATTCGAAAACAACGCGGCGCAGGGTACCTGATTCTCATCGATCCCGATAAGGTTCACGACGAGAACCTCCCTTCGTTTGTCCGGAGCGCGACGGAAGCCGGAGTCGACGGTTTCCTTGTCGGAGGCAGCCTCATGATGTCGGACGAGTTTGAGAAACAGATCACAACGATCAAGCGCAACACAACGCTCCCTGTCGTGATCTTCCCGGGAAGTCCCTTTCAAATCTCCGCCGCCGCAGATGCAATTCTTTTTCTTGTGCTCATCAGCGGCCGGAACCCGGAACATTTGATCGGCAACCAGGTTCTCGCCGCCCCCATCATCAAACGTCTGGGGCTGGAGGCGATTTCCACCGGATACATGCTTGTCGGAACAGGGACTATGACATCCGCCGAATTCATCAGCAATACCAAGCCGATCCCCTACCACAAACCTGACATAGCTCTTGCCCATGCCCTGGCAGCAGAGACCATCGGCATGAAGTGTCTCTATTTTGATGCCGGGAGCGGCGCCGACAAGCCGGTCTCTGACGAGATGATTCAGACAGTCGCCAGGTATTCTTCGATCCCGATTATTGTCGGAGGCGGCATTCGAAAACCGGACGAGGCGCGGAGAAAAGTTGCCGCGGGGGCGTCCTTCGTGGTAACAGGTACCATTTTGGAAGAACAGGGTCATTCAGATATGATCCGCCAATTTGCAGAAGCAGTTCATTCCACCAAGGTGAAGGCTGCTCCATGAAATCCAACCGTGAACAATTCATTCGCAGTTCCCTCAGAGAGAGCGCGGCGACAAAACAGAGGATCGAAGACCAGCTGCTTCCCGAAATCTCAAAGGCGATCGACCTCATCAAGAATGCTCTGCGAAAAAAGAAGAAGATCCTCCTGTGCGGAAACGGGGGAAGCGCTGCCGATGCCCAGCACCTGGCCACGGAGTTTGTCATTCGCCTGAGCCCCGCCATTCAACGGCCGGGTCTCCCGGCGATTGCGCTCACGACGGACACGTCAAATCTTACGGCCGGGGCAAATGACCTGGGGTACGACAACGTTTTTGGCAGGTCCGTCGAGGCACTTGGAGCCAAGGGAGACGTGCTCATCGGCATCAGCACGAGCGGGAATTCTGAAAGCATCAATCAAGCATTTCGCGTTGCGCGGAAAAAAAAGATGGTGACGATCGGATTCCTTGGAAAAGACGGCGGGAAATCCAAGGAATTGACCGACCTCTCAATCATCATCCCATCGCAGGACACACAGCGGATACAGGAAGGACACATAACCGTCGGCCACATCATTTTTCAGCAAGTCGAACAGGAAATCTTCGGCTAACCGGCCGCCGTTCCCATGGCACCCCACCGTAAAGATGCGCTGATTCCGCTCCTGACCGTACTTTCCGACATTGTCGCGATCGAGGGAGCCTTCCTTTTCTCATACTGGCTTCGGTTCTATTCTCCCCTTACGGACCTTTTCCCCGTAGAGCTCGGTTTTCCTCCTCTTGAAGCCTACGTATACGGCTCTTTCTTTGTCATTCCCTTCTGGCTGTTTCTCTTTCAAACCCGAAAGATGTACGCGACCCGGAGGACGATTCATTTTTCGGACGAATTCTTTCCCATCGTTCGCGTTGTCGTCGTGGGAATGCTCGTCGTGATGGCAGCCGCATTTTTCTACCGGGCATTTTCATTTTCGCGGCTCGTCTTCGGCTTGCTGGCAGTTTCATCCGTCGCTTTTCTCTCGCTTGGAAGGTTCGCGGTCCTCAAGGTCGAGCAGCTGCGGTATCACCGGGGCCGCGACATCAAACAGGTCATTATTGTCGGGGCAAATGATACGGCGAAGAGGATCTTTCAGGCCATGATGAGCCAGCCATCCCTGGGGTACCGTGTCATCGGCTATTTCACCTCCGGCGCAAAGCAGGTTCTCAAGGTCCCGGGGGCCAAAAGGCTCGGCTCGATTGGTGCAGTGCCGAAGTATCTCAAGGACCACTCGGTCGATCTTGTTCTGATCGCCCTCTCCAACAGCGAGCACTCGAAGTTGTTCGACCTTGTTCGCGACTGCCAGGGACTCAGAGCGGAAATGATGATGGCGCCGGACATGATCGAGCTCATGACAAGCCGGATGCGCATCGAAGAGATCGAAGGAGTCCCGTTCATACAGGTTCGTGAAGCCTCGCTGAGCGTTTGGAATCGTATCCTCAAGAGGGCCTTTGATGTTGCCTTTGCACTCGTTGTCCTCATTCTCGCAAGCCCTCTCCTTCTTATTCTCATCCTTCTCATCAAAGCGACATCACCCGGGCCGATATTCTTCCTCCAGGAGCGCGTTGGCCTTGACGGTACGTTATTCCGGGTCATCAAGTTCAGAACCATGCGAACCGATGCCGAGAAAGAAACTGGACCTGTGTGGGCAGCGAAGAACGATCCGCGGACGACGTCCATCGGAAAGATCCTGAGGCGCTACAGTCTCGACGAACTTCCTCAGTTGTTCAATGTTCTCCTCGGAGAAATGTCCATCGTCGGGCCACGCCCCGAGCGGCCGTACTTTGTCGAGAGATTCAAGGTGAAGATCCCGAAATACCTGGATCGCCATCGCGTAAAAACGGGGATGACCGGTTGGGCCCAGGTAAACGGCTTAAGGGGGAACGCTCCAATCGAAGAGCGGACCAAGTACGACGTCTACTACATGGAAAACTGGTCCCTCATCTTCGACCTGAAGATCATCCTTAAGACAGTCCGTGCTGTCCTTTTCGGCAAGGATGCGTATTAAGCATGGTCTCCGCCGGCGTTTTTGCCCTCCACGGAATTGCGGCTGTGATCGTTTTCGTCGCCCGGAAGAAGAAGGCGGGGGTCGGAGAAGGATTTCTCGCAGTGGGCCTTTTTGGCATTCTCTTTTCGGTCGGGTGGACAATCCTCACGATGATAACGAAGCTTCTGCTTCCCCCCGAAGGATTTGCGGAGTGGTTCAACAGGGACGCGGTGACGCTTGTTGCCCTCACGATTATGGAGGGTGCGCTTTACCTCGCTCTGAAGCCCGAAAGAAGTGGGGAAAAAAAGGATTCTACTTCAGCGTGAAGAGGAATGTGACGGTACAGGATTGCTCTCGCTGGGGTTGGGATGAACGGAGGGGCTCAAACTTCCATAGACGAACCTCCTTCATGGCGGCATCTTCAAGTTTTGTGTTTGCCTTCTGCGCCGGCTGAGCCGATCGAACCGAACCGTCGGGCATCACCACGGCAAGGATCTTGATCTGAGCTTGCACATTGACCCCCGACGGGTATTTTGGCAGATCTCCGCTGATTTTTCGGCGTGTTCCCCCCTGGGTCCACTGGATTGAAAAAGCCACCCCTTTCTCCGTCCCCTCACCTACACCGCCCGAACCCGGAGTAATCCCCGACGATGTGCCGGGAACCGTTGCGGGATCAGACCGTTCTCTTTCTCCAACGCCGCGGCCCGTCGTGCCTTCACGCTCTCCCAGCTTTCCTTCTTGAACGTTTCTTTGCGGAGCACCTTGCTGCGGTGTCTCAAGTTTTTCTGCCTTCTGAACCGGAAGCTTCTCAGGAGAGAGGTCGGCCATACGCCGTTCGGGTAAAATGACCGGCTGAGAGGGCTTCTTGGCCGTGCGGACCTCTTTTTTTGCCACAACCGTTGTAGCCCGAGGAGCCGGGGAAGGCTCCGATGCGTCCGGACTGGCTTCGGTTGAGGTCACACCGGAGACCGGCGTACCCCACGTGACGACAATGAAATCCTGATTTTGGATTATTTCGGGAATGCTGATGAAGAAGAAGAGGAGAAGAAGAATCCCGTGCACCACGATCGATGCCGCCCATCCCGTCCTTGATTCTGTCGTCATGATTCTTCCGAAAACTAAGATCCCTGTTGCGTGGCAATAACAAGACGCATTGCACCGACCCCTTTGGCAATGTCCATGACCTGCACAGCGCTCTGCAGGCTTACCATTTGGTCGGCCTTGATAATAACGACTTTGTCCCGATCTTTGTCGATAAGAGGAGCCAGTTGCCCGCCCAGGGTCTCCGCTGCGACCTGTTTATCGTTCAGGTAGATCAGTCCTTTTTCGGTCACGGTTACAACAATTTGCTTTTGCGATTCCTGTTCGGCCGATTCCGACTTCGGGAGCTGGATCTTGATTCCCGACTGCACAACAAACGACGATGAGAGGAGAAAGAAGATCAGGAGAAGGAAAACAATGTCTGTTAATGAAGAGTAGGAAAAGACGGAGAGCGGCTGGTGCTGGGTCGAGAATTTCATTTCTTCCCCTTCTCCTTGAAGTATTCTTCCTGTTGCGAGCCTGCCCGCGAACCGCTTGACGGGTTCTCGTTCTCTTCGAGCTTTCCCGACACAACCAGATCGAGAAACTCTTCGGACCCGTTTTCCATTTCAAAGACAAATCTTCCCACGCGGTTCACATAGTAATTATAGAATGCAAAGGCGATTATTCCCACAATCAACCCAAAGGCGGTTGTCAACAGGGCTTCCCAGATTCCGCCGGCGAGGTCGCTCGGATTGACCGCCCCGCTCAATTGCTCGATCGTTCGGAAGGCGGCGATCATCCCGGTCACTGTGCCAAGAAACCCCAGGAGCGGTGCAATGCCGGCCACGGATGCAAGAATGCCAAGCCGGTGTTCAAGTTTGAAGGTCTCTTCTTTGCCCGCGTTCTCAATCGCTTCCCTTATTCGTTCCTGGCCTTCGGGATACTTCGTTAATCCTTTTCGAAGAATATTGGCGAGCGGGGCTTCAGTCTTAGAGCAGAAGTTGATCGCCTCCATGATGTTCCCGCGTTGGAGAACGCTTCTCAGCCTCAGCATGAATTGTCCAGCGTCGATCTTCGCTTTCCGAAGCACGAGAAAACGCTCGACAACAACCACAATTGCGAGAATAGAACAAAAAAGGATGGGGTACATGAATACCCCACCCTTCACAAACAAATCAAGTAGATTCATAGGAAATACGCCAGTTGTTCAGAGAACAGTCAGTTCGCCTTAATGCGATCTATCCAGTAATTTGATTTCAGTTGATAGGCGAACGAATCGACCGCTTTCTTCGCCTCTTTGATCGATGAATATTTTCCTATCCGAACCAAGTACCATGAACCATCCTTGAAGCTGCGCTGCTCGACAAATGCGGGGTATCCGGCCACTTCCAGCCGCTTGACGAGGGTCTCTGCTGTCGGCCTGTCTCTCCACGCCGAAACCTGAATCGTATAGTTGCCGGACATCTCATTGAGCTTCGACGAAGTGGACATCGATACCGGTTCCATCGAGCCCGACAAAGTCTTTGTCTTGCCGCCCCTGTCAGTCACCAGGCCGGACATCTCCGATTCCTTTTCCTCGGTCAGCGGAGGAGTATCGACAAACGAGACCCCGGTTGTATCCGTGAGTGCCGTCGTATCAGCCGCCGCATATTGCTCCGTAGGGTATTGTTCCTCAGGAATCTGCGTCACGACAACCGGCTGCGCTTTCTTGCCCCAGAGTTTCACAATCCCGAACTTATTCAACGCAAAGACACCCCCGGCGATGATGACAAGAACAACAATGATAAGCACCATCTTTGAACCCCCTCCGCCTCCTCCCTTCCTCCTCATTGGAGCCGCAATCGGCTGCATTCCGCCTTCACCTCCACCCTCCTCTTCTATCAAATTTACATTTGGCATGGTTCCTCCGTTGATTTGTCTGTGATCACACTCTCTTCATTTCACCAGCGGTACGTCAGACCCGCGCTCATTCTGAACGGTTCCGCCCTGTATCCTTTCCAAGTCTCATAGTTCTGATTCATGAAGTTTGTTACATTCAGGAAAAACCTCAGGTCACCCAACCCGAGATACTCCACTTTCATCCCCGTCCACAGATGCCCCTCGACACGAGAAGTTCCAGCCAAGTCGGCATCCTGTCTGCTCACCATCCCGACGCCGGGCGAAATGTCCAACACATCCATAAACCGATGCGTCCATGAAGCAGACGCCTCAAACTCGGGAGCATAAGGGATGTGCTGCGTCACGGTATTTGACGTCACACGCGACGTACTTTTGAAAGCAAAATAATCATTAGAAGTGATGTTTGCAACTGCATCAATATGGAACGACGTGATTGACGTTTTGCCTCCATACGCCAAGAGCCACATCCCCGAATTGGTCGAATCGACGTAGAACGGATACTCTGTCATCGATTTATACTCGATCCACAACCTGGTGCTCAACCAGGCACTCCAATCCGACTCAAGTCCGCCACTCACTGCCAATCTGGCAATCGGGTGTCTCATCGACGCACCGCCGGACAGATACGGGTTACGATCAAGGTGATCTTCCAGGGCGGCGAATTCGGGAGACGGCCTAAACGAAAGAAACGCGGCGTGTTGGCTTGTGACACGAAGGTCAAGGAGTACAAAAGGATAGAAGTACGCTCCTTTCTGGCCATCCATCCCTTCCACGGCGTGACCCTCGGCTCCCGCACTCATAGAGAAATTTCCCCATGAGAGGCGCGGCGTGCCAACGGAAAGCGTAATGAGAGAAAGCTTCCTCGCCGTAATTGCCGTGACGGTCGAGAACCACGCACGGCCTCTTACATCGAGAGGAAAACCGACAACGGGAAGGGTGCCGCTCAAATCCGCTCTGAACCCATTTTCGGTCGTTGTGGTCGTGCTGTCTACGACGGAGATGTTTCGCACCGTCAGGCCGCCCTGAAGCGATGTTTCCGATCCGATATCGCCTGATGTCTGAATGTGGAGAGCAAACCGCGAAATGTCTCTCTGGGTTGACGGCACGAGAGAACCGTAGAACTTGTAGGCGCGTGTATCGTACTCGAGAGCACCTTTGAGCCTCACGTTCTGGACCGTAGAAGATCCTGTTTCGATTTCGTGGCTTCCCTGCACGGCGATCGCAGCCGACGATGCGTCGGCATTCCGCGTAAATCCTTTTGTTCTCCTGTAAGCGGCGCTTGCCGTCAGATCATACGATGCATCGGACAATCCGACTGAAGCCGCAATCTCCGGTGTAAAGAAATTTCCAAGGCTTGCACGCAACATACCGCCAAGGTATTTCGAAGGAGTCAGCAGCGACTGTTTGAACCGCTCTCCGAGGTCAATGGTCTCGCGATCCCTCGTTCCCGGGGTATTCTCGGACGCATGACGGACATAGAGCCCTTGTTCATCGTACGGGTACTTTTGTGCATCGGGAGGATTGATGGTTACGGACCCCGTGATCACGAATTCGGGAAGGTCAATGGCAGGAAGTGCGGCTTCGTCGGGTCGTTGTTGAACATCCAGTGGTCGTGACTCCGGCTGACGTTTTCCTGTTTTGTCAATCTCAACCTTTTGTGCCGTCACAACCGCGGGAAGGATCACGAACATAATATACAGGCAGAGCCTCATGATCGCTCCATCCGCTTCAATCGCCGCTGGGCTTCGGCAACCTCTTCGTGCTGCCGGTCGAACTTAAGGACTGTTTTGTACGCCTCCTGCGCCCGCTGTGGGTCGTTGGTTTGCTCGTACGCCTCACCCAGTCCGAGGTATCCTCTCGCCAGCCAATCCTCGTGGGTCGGAAAGATATACCTTAGCCGCAGGAATGCCGTGATCGCCGCCTTCCAGTCCTTCTTCGCGGATTCCGCCAACCCTATAAGATATTGTCCCTCGGCGCCGAGCTCGTCCGTTCGGCTCGTCGCTACATGTTGGGCATATTGGATCGATTCGGCATAGTTGGTCTCGTCGAGATAAATACGTGCCAGAGCCAGTCGCGCCCGATCGGCAGCAGTCGACTTCGGATATCGGCCCACGAGGGCGTTGAATTGACGATGTGCGTCTGCAGGAGAACCTGACCCCTTCAGCGCATTTCCCTTGAGGTACATCGCATCAGGGATCAATTCCGATTCAGGATAATCCCGCTCGAGACGCGTCAGTGCATCCAGCGCCTTGTCGCGGCTCTTCAGCGTCAGGTAGGCCTCTCCAAGGTCCAGGAGGGCCTGGGCCGCCGTTTTGGGACTGCCGTTCCTGACCGAAGCTGCGCGCTCAAATGCCTGTGCGGCATCGAGGATTCTGTTTTGAGCATGATGACTCTTGCCGATCCAATAAAAGGCTGCAGCGATTGACGGAGACGACGGGTATTTCTCTGAAAACGATCTGTATTCTTTTATGGCTCCGTCATACTGCTGCTGACCGTAGAGCAAATCCCCCTTCTTGAGGAGCAGGGCCTCTGCTATTCCGGCGTCGGGATTCTCCCTGAGAAACACATCAATCACCCGCAGAGCTTCTTGCTGTTTTCCCTGGGCAAGGAGACAATACTGGATTCCGGTCACAGCATCTGCAACATACTGGCTTTTTGGAAAACGATTCAGGACATCACGGTAGCTCTTCTCCGCGGCGCCGTACTGCTGCTGGTTGTAGTATGCATCGCCTATGCTGTACGTGGCCCTCGGAACGAGATCGCTTTCGGGAGAATTCTGAAGGATCTTCTGGAATTCCTTGATAGACTCGGTGTACTGCTTGTTTTGAAACCATATCCAGCCGATCGCATATTGAGCATCATCGGCCAGCGCCGATTTGGGATAACGTTTCATCAGGTCGTTGAACTGGCTGACGGCGTCGTTGAAATTGCCTCTTCGATAGTACGTCTGCCCAAGTTGATAGTAGGCGTAATCAATCGAAGGCTCTTGCGGAAACTGTCGGATGACAGTCCTGTAGGCTCCTTCGGCCCCGGCGTAATCCTTCAGGAAGAAATACGAATCACCAAGTCTCAGACGACCGTCAAAAGCAAATTTTCCCGATGGAAAGCCCGAGAGGAGCGCTTCAAACTGCTCTCTGGCCCCTCCGAAATTGTTGAGCTTGTACAATGACCAGCCTGCGCCATAAAGTGCCTCTGCCCGATGGGACGATTTTTGCCCGGCGACGGCGACATAATCGGCGGATGAGGCTGCATATTTTTCAAGCCGATAGTGTGCTTCCGCCCTCCAGAACCTCGCATCCACCGCCTTGGGGTGAGATGGGTAGTTCTCCAGGAACTGGGAGAACGACTGAATGCCTTGGGCATATTGGCCCGATTTATACTGGCTCCAGCCGAGTTGGTACAGTGCATTGACCTTGGCTTCGAACGACGCGTCGGGAACGGCTATCGCCTTTGCGAACAGCTTCTTTGCTCTGGTAAAGCTCGAGTCAGCGACAAGGCATTCTCCGGCCATCCTGTATGAATCGGCAAGCACGTCGCTCGAAAGATATTCCCGGACCACCCGGTCAAAAAACGGAATCGCCTCGCGAATCCTGTTCTGTTCATAAAGAAGCAGGCCGCTTTCATACAGCGCATTGTCCGAGAACTCCCCCCGGGGGGCGATGCGGACAACATCCGTCCATGTTGCGAGAGCCTCCTGGATCCTTCCTCCGAATTTTTCCGCAACACCTCTTCTGAAAAGGCCGCTGTGAGCCAATGCATCAGACCCGCCCGTAAGTTGATCGAAGGTCTGTTCAGCTTTGAGATAGTCGGCAGTCTTGAGATAGGTCCACCCAAGCGCATAGAGGACGTCACGCACCAGGCGATGCCCGGGGTATTCTTTGAGGAACCGCTCATAGTGTCCGCGCGCCTCTCCGAACTCTCCAAGGTGATAGTAAGCCTCGGCAATCAGGTATTCGGCCTCACCTTTTTCCTCCGTCCGGGTGATTCCCGCGGAAGACGCAGAGAGTTCCTGAATCGCTTTGCGGTATTCCTTCATGTAGTAGAAACATTCGCCATGCCGAACCAGCGCGGCCGAAACGAGCTCGCTGGTGGGAACCTCTTTCGGCAGCCTGGCGTACCATTCGGCAGCCCTTGGATAGTCACCCTTCGTTTGGTAAGTCCATCCCACTGCATACAAGGCATAATCTCGCAGGCGATTTGACGGAAAGTGCTCAAACGCCAGGGTGTAGTATTTGATGCCATTTTCATAATCGCCCATCCGCACATAGGCTTCCCCAAGCCAGTATGCGGCCTCGCCCGCAAGTTCGCTCTGGGGGAATCGGTCCAGGACTACTTTCAAAGGAGCCAGAGCCTCCTCGTTTTTTTTCAACCGGAGAAAAGACTCCCCCAACCGCAGAGAAGCATCGTCTGTGTGGCGGGAATCCGGGTAGTCCGAGACAAATCGGCTGAACAGACGCCTGGCTGTGTCGAATTGTTGCTGCTGGAACCTTGATTCGATGCTCAAGAACGTCGCATCGACCTTCTTCAAGCTCGCGGGGTATTTCTTCAGGAACAGATCGAACTGATCGGCGGCAAGTTGATAAAGGCCGTCCTTAAAGAGGCCATACGCAAAGGCATAATCCTGCTCTTCGACCAGTCCGCCTGGCTTGCCGGGACTGGTGACCTGAGGAAAAACCGGGAAAACGAGTAGGAAAAAGGAGAGAGAGAAAAGAAGCAATCTCATTCCGCCGCACATTCGCATACCTCCACGCTGAGATTGACCATTCTGTGTTTTAAGCAACTAACCACTTCGCCTTAAAGTGGGACATGAACCAAACGAATTAACACTAAGAATTTAATGGAATCAATTCTGGAAGTCAAGCAGTTAGACGTTTGAAACAGCCTTCCTGTTCGGGTCTGGGAGAGCGGCTCAGGGATGGCCGATATCTTTGTGGTATTCCTGGATTGTGACGACGGTGAGGTTTGAGGCACTCTCAATGCCCTTCACAGCCGTGGCAGCAGCAGAGAGAGTGGTAATGAATGAGATCTTGTGCTCGATGGCGGCCCATCCTATTGCGTACTCATCGTATCGCGATTCTTCGCCAAGGGGGGTGTTGATGACAAGCTGGATCTTTCCGTCTTTCACCAGATCGACGACATTGGGCCTCCCCTCGTTGACCTTATAGACGCGTTCGTTCGTTATTCCGTGATCCGAGAGGAATTTCGAGGTCCCCTCTGTTGCAACGATTGAGAATCCCAGGTTGATGAAGCCCCGGGCGATGTTCAGGGTGATATCGTTCTTATCGCTCTCGTTAACGCTGAGAAAGATCGCGCCTCCGGTTGGGAGCGTATTTCCCGCCCCCATCTGCGCCTTGGATATGGCTCCGCCAAACGCGTGCGATATTCCCATCACCTCTCCCGTCGACCTCATTTCAGGTCCAAGGAAGACTGGAACTTTCGGAAACTTCGCGAACGGGAAAACGGCCTCCTTGACAGAAATATGCTTAAGAGTTTGAAAATCAAAATCCTTGACGCCAAGATCCTCGAGGGTCCTTCCCACCATGACCTTCGCAGCGATCTTCGCAAGCGGAATTCCGGTTGCTTTGCTGACGAATGGGACAGTTCGAGATGCCCGCGGATTGACTTCCAACACGTACACAACACCCTCTTTCATTGCATACTGCACGTTAATCAATCCGACCACCCTCAGCGCCTTCGCCAGCTTGATCGTATGCGCCTTGATCTCTTCGAGGCTTTCGCGGGAAATCATGTATGGCGGAATCACACAGGAACTGTCCCCCGAGTGAATTCCGGCCTCCTCGATATGCTCCATGACGCCGCCAATGAGGACGTCTTTGCCGTCGCAGACCGCGTCGACGTCGAATTCAAATGCATCCTCAAGAAAACGGTCGATCAACACGGGGTGTTCCGGTGAGACATCGACAGCTTTCTTCATGTAGACGCGGACTGCGTCGCTGTTGTAGCAGATTTCCATTGCGCGGCCGCCAAGGACATACGACGGCCGAATAAGAACAGGGTAGCCAATCTGTTCCGCGACAAGCACCGCGTTGCTGACGGAATACGCGGTACCGTACTTCGGGTGCGGAATCCTCAGTTTTCGCAGCAATGCGCCAAACCGTTCGCGGTCTTCCGCAAGGTCGATCCCCTCCGGAGAGGTCCCCAGGATCCGGACGCCGTTCTCTTCAAGTGCTTTGGCAATCTTCAACGGCGTCTGGCCGCCAAAGCTCACAACGACTCCATACGGTTCTTCGTGATCGCAGATGTTCAGGACATCTTCGAGTGTGAGCGGCTCGAAGTAGAGCTTGTCTGTCGTATCGTAATCCGTTGAGACAGTCTCCGGATTACAGTTGATCATGATCGACTCAATTCCCTCCTCCTTCAACGCCATAACGCCATGGACGCAGCAGTAGTCGAACTCAATTCCCTGTCCGATCCGGTTGGGGCCGCCCCCGAGAATAATGACCTTCTTTCGGGCGCTTGATACCGATTCGTTCTCCTGATCGTACGTGGAGTAATGGTACGGCGTGTGCGCTTCAAACTCCGCCGCACACGTGTCGACCGTCTTGTAGACAGGCGTGATGCCGAGCTCCTTCCGAAGCGCTCTCACTGACTTTTCCTTTGTCCCCCAAAGGAACGCCAGCTGGCGATCGGAGAATCCATATTCCTTCGCCTTACGGAGAGTCTCAGCAGTTACGCGTTGCGGCCTTTTCTTGCCGTCAGTGCTTGATTTCATAGCCTCGCAGCTTTGAATAGAGTTCGGTTTGCTCCGGTCTGAGAACCCATTTCATCCGAAGATGAGCCTGAAGATGAATCCCGCGCAAGTCAGCCCTGAGTTTTCCGATCTCCCGGAGCTTCGACTCGAGGGACTGTGGGGAAAGCGAATCGGACTTGAACAGGGCATTCAGCTCCTCCTCCTTTCGAACAATCTCTGAGCCAAGGGCTTTTGCCGAAACGCCCACATTCTCCATCAGCTTTCGGGCTGCTTCGGATTGTATTGAGGTAAGCTTCAACTCCACGACCAGATCAAGCACGTGTTTCGGACCGGGAAATCCATTCTTCTCGGCAACGGATGCAAGCCCCATTCCCTCACCGGCCAGCAATCCGTCGCGATCGGGCGGAATCTTCCCTTGGGCCGGGGCCGAAGAAGTGAGCAGCAAAAGTGCGAAAAGAGCAAGAAAAGGCCTGTTATTCATAGGGTATATGAGGAAAGTTCTTCTTCAAAATCCACGATCTGTTTTACGTTGTGGAGAAACCACGGATCGATCTTCGTCACCCTGTAAAGTTCGTCGATTGACACGCCCAGCTGAAATGCATATCTCAAATAGAAGACATTGTCGGGTTTCGGGATCTTCAAGCGGTCCATCACTTTCTTCTTCCATTCATCGCGTTTTGACTCAGGGAGGCCGGCGACATCAATAACATCTTTCCCGTCCAATCCCAAACCGAAACGATCCTGTTCAAGCGACCTCAGTGCTTTTTGCAGGGCTTCCTTGAACGTTCTGCCAATCGCCATTGCCTCCCCCACCGATTTCATCTGCACCCCGAGGGTATCGTCGACCCCTTTGAATTTTTCAAAATCCCAACGTGGAATCTTCACAACGCAATAATCGATCGTCGGTTCAAAGGACGCCGGGGTTTCCTTCGTGATGTCGTTCGGAATTTCGTCAAGAGTGTAGCCCACGGCGAGCTTCGCAGCGATCTTGGCGATGGGGAATCCCGTGGCCTTCGAGGCCAGAGCAGAGGAACGTGAGACACGCGGATTCATTTCAATAACGATCATCCGACCCGTGGCGGGATCGACAGCAAACTGAATGTTGGATCCGCCCGTTTCGACTCCGATTTCCCTGATGATCTTCTTCGCCGCATCGCGCATGAATTGGTATTCTTTGTCCGTCAGGGTTTGGGCAGGGGCTACAGTGATCGAGTCTCCGGTATGGACACCCATCGGATCGAAGTTCTCGATGGAACATATGATCACGACGTTATCCTTGATATCACGCATGACCTCAAGCTCGAATTCTTTCCATCCGATCACCGATTCTTCAATGAGGACTTCATGGATCGGACTGCTTGTCAATCCGTGTTCCACCTTCTCGCGGAACTCCTCCATGTTGTAGGCGGTGCCGCCGCCAGTCCCGCCAAGCGTAAACGAGGGCCGGATGATAATCGGCAGACCAATCTTCTCCGCCATTGACAGAGCTTCGTCGATCGAGCCCACGAAAGCTCCCTTGGCGGTTTCGAGTCCGATTCGCTCCATCGCCCCCTGAAAGAGCTCACGGTCTTCCGCCTTCTTGATCGCCTCCAGTTTGGCCCCGATGAGCTCCACCTTGTGCTTTTCCAGCACGCCGTTTTCCGCCAGGGCAACGGCAGTGTTCAGGGCGGTCTGCCCCCCCATCGTGGGAAGAATGACGTCGGGTTTTTCTCGTTCTATTATTTTTTCGACAAACGCGGGGGTAATCGGCTCAATGTAAGTGGCATCGGCGAGGTCAGGGTCGGTCATGATGGTGGCGGGATTGCTATTAATAAGAATAATCCGATACCCCTCCTCCCGCAACACCTTGCAGGCTTGAGTACCGGAATAGTCAAACTCGCACGCCTGACCTATGACGATCGGCCCGGAGCCGATGATCAGGATGGATCGAATATCTGTCCGTTTGGGCAAAGCGGGATGCGGTTCCTTTCTCTTGTGCGGGGAATAATGTACGAACCAGATTCCACGTAATCAACATTCATCGGGTTCTCTTTCCGTGGCCGCCTCCAGCGATCATCATGAACGCATGGTGAACGGCAGGGAACATGGCGGAGAGAGAATCGCGTACCGCCTTTGGTGATCCTGGAAGATTGACGATCAGGGTCTTTCCCCGCAATCCCGCCTTCCCTCGAGAGAGCATGGAGAAGGGAGTCCGGGATTGACCGAATGCCCGGAGGGTCTCCGGAATGCCGTCGGCTTCTCTTTCAAGTGCCTGCGCCGTCGCTTCCGGCGTGATATCGCGGGGTCCCAGACCCGTTCCCCCTGTTGTGACAACCAGGTCCAGCCTTTCGCGGTCCGCAAACCTGATCAGGCTTCGCCTGATCTTCTCCATACTATCGGGAACAGTCTTGACGGACTTCACCCTGAACCCCTCCTTGAGGAGCACTTCCTTGATCAATCGGCCCGACTCGTCCATGGCCTTGCGGGCGGAAACGGAATCCGAAACAATCAGAATGGCCGCTGTAGAGGGCCGATTCCCATGCCTCCCAAAGTCAGACTTTCCCCCGGTCTTGCGGACGAGCTTTATTCCCGTGATCTCCATCGAATCATCAATCATTTTCAGCATATCGTATAATGTCAGCACCGCTGCAGAAGCAGCGGCCAGCGCTTCCATTTCTACGCCTGTTTTGTACGTCGCCTTTACCTCCACGTTGGCAGTAATCGTGTTTTTCCCCAACGAGAACAAACAATCGACAAAATCGACAGGAAGGGGGTGACAATAGGGGATCAGCTGGCTGGTATTCTTCGCCGCTTGTATTGCGGCAATTTTCGCAACCGGGATTGGGTCGCCTTTCGGGACCTTTTTCCGACGCACAGCAAGGATTGTCGCCGGGAGGAGACGCAATGTTGCCTTTGCTGTGGCGGTTCTCAGGCTCATCGATTTACCCGAAATATCACGCATGGTTCTGTTCTATTTCCTGTGATATGGCTTTGAGAAGGTCTTCAGTTTGATACGGCTTGCCCACGAATCCCGCCGCACCGCTGTTCAGGAGTTTTTGGACGGATGAGTCCTGTGAAAAGCCGCTGGAGATCAACACCTTCAACTCAGGGTTCAGCTGGCGGAGGGCCCGAAACGTTGCGGGACCATCCATCTCCGGCATGATCATATCGAGGATGACAAGCCGGACGTTCTCCCTCTCTTTCTTATACGTTTCAACGGCCTCCTGGCCGTTGGAAGCGAGGAGCACCCGATATCCCTCCCCCGTCAGAAGGTCGGAGACCAGTTCACGCAGCATCGGCTCGTCCTCCACAATCATGATCGTTTCGCCGCTTCCATGCGGCAGCACAACCGCATCCTGAGACGCTTCCGCCCGCTCCCCCTCCTCAGCGGATGGTATGAAAATCTTAAAGGTAGTTCCGAGTTCAGGTTCGCTGTACACGTCGATGAAGCCGTTGTGATTTCGCACGATCCCGTAGACCATCGAAAGACCGAGGCCCGTCCCTTTTCCCTTCCCTTTTGTGGTAAAGAACGGCTCGAAGATGCGGCGTTGCAGCTCGGGAGCCATCCCCACACCATTATCGGAGACAGTTATGCAAACGTAGTCACCGGGCGCTGCCGAAAGATGGAGGTCAATGAAACCTGCTCCGGCCCCAAAATGCGAAGTGGTGATTCGCAGGAGTCCCGACTTTGAGCCGTCGCCTCTTTCGGTGATGGCGTCCCTTGCGTTGATGCAAAGATTCATGATTGCCTGCCCAAGGAGAGTTTGGTCTCCAAGGATCCCCGGGCTCGACGGGGCGAGATCTGTTTCAATCTTGATATTCTTTGGAAACGAGCTGCCCAGGATGTGAATCGTATCGCCGATGAGGTCATTGACGGAAAGCGGCTTTATTTCGCCGTGCGTCTTGTGGGAGAAGCTCAGGAGCTGTCGAGTCAGTGACGCGGCACGCTGGGCGGATTTCTCAATTGCCTCGATGTATCGGTCCGACTGAGGCGACGGCTCCATCTGTTTCTTGATCAATGACGTATATCCAATAATAGCGCCAAGGATGTTGTTGAAATCGTGCGCGATTCCGCCGGCGAGCGTCCCCAGGCTCTCCATTTTTTGCGATTGGAGCAACTGCTGGGAGAGGTTTTCCTCGCGCTTCATCTGCATCAACATTTCGATTTCGGAAGCCATCCGTTGCGCAACAATTGAGACGATCTTCTTTTCGTGTTCCGTGAAGGAATGGGGTTTTGTGTCCATCATACATACAAGTCCCAGCACTTTACGGCTGCTGCTGAACATCGGTGTGCCAAAATACGATTCGAGATGCCAGTCTTTCAGGAACTGATCATTGGGGAACCCGGATTGAACGTTTTCGCTGATTTCGTATTCCTCACGACGGACAGTCAACTGTTCGCAGGGTGTGCCTGCCAGCTCATAGCTCATGTCTTTGACGATTTCGCCGTCCCGATAGTACGTCAATGCCCGGATCGCGTTTGCCTCTTCATCCAATTCACCCACAATCACATGGCCAAGGTTCAGAAGTTCGGCAAGAGCCACTGCCCCCTTTTCAAAAAGGTCCATGCCAAAGAGGCTTGTGGCAACGGTGTAGATCCTGTCCAATTCCTTTTCTGCCTGCTTCTTCTCTGTTACATCCCTCACGATCGATTGGAGCAAACCGCTTCCGAGGAGCACAGTGCTCATTTCGCCCTGAAAAACACTCCCGTCGTTCCGCCGGAAGCGCCTTTCAACAACGAGCACATCTTCCTCGCTGATAAGCTGTGTGTACAACGTCCGGTATGCAGCGAGCATTTCCTCTTTTGGGCCATCGCCGATGTCGGCAACACTTCGTTGGAGGAGCTCGGACCGTTCGCATTGAAGGAGCGCACAGGCTTTTTCGTTCGCCTCAACGATCGTTCCGTTCCCGTCCGTCACCAGGATTGCTTCACCGGCTTCGAGGATCAGGCGGCGATATTTTTCCTCAGACAGCGCCAGCTGCTCTGCCGCATTGACCTCAGCCGTGATATCCCGCACCTGCGCCTGCAGATAGGCCTTCCCTTCCATTTCGAACTTATTAAGCCGTACTTCGGCCTCGAACGGCGTCCCGTCATGCTTAATATGGCGCCAGGTGAACCTCTGGGGTTTGCCTTCCAATGCTTCGCCCACGTGCTGAAGGGCTGCAGCCCGCGACTCGCGGCCGTCAACCTGATGCGGAGGCGAGAACGCATAAGGTGTCTGCCCCACGATGTCTTCGTGACGACAATCGAACATTTCCATTGCACGCGGATTACAGTCGATAAATGACTCACCCTCCATGACGAAGACCGCATCATTGGCATGCTCAAAGAGAAGCCGATGCCGAAGCTCCGATGAACTGACTCTTTTCTCGAGCTCCTTATGAGTCGTCACGTCTTCCATCAACCCGAGCATCTTTGTCGCCCGCCCGGCAGAATCCGGGAGAAAGAACCCCCGGTCGTGCATCCAGGCGAAGCTGCCGTCTTTCCGTCGGAACCGGTATTCGACATCGTAAGGCCGGAGATTCTTCTGGGCCACTTCGAGCTTCCTGACGGCCTCCTCGCGGTCCTGGGGATGAATCAGATCCTCCCATTCCTGAATATCCCCCCTCAGTTCCTTCATCCGGTATCCGAGGACTTTCTCAATGCTGCCGCTCCAGAGGATGGAGCCGTTCAGAATGTTGTACTCATAGACCATCCCGCCGGACGACGCTATAATAAGATCATATCTCTGACGCCATTCGGTAATCTCCTGCTGCTGCCGATACTCGGCAGTACGATCGAGAAGCGTGCCGATAACGGCACCCCGCCCCCTGAACGTCGACTTTGAGCCAAAGACCTCCACCTCAATTGTCTCCCCGTTCTTCTTCAGGCCGCGGAATCCATACCTCAAACTCTTGATTTCGCCCGAGAACCTCTTGCGGATATTCTCAAGGACTTTTCCCCGGTCCTCCGGAAAGACCAGGTCCCCAACATGAAGCGTATCAACGATCTGGTTGAGCTTGTAGCCGAAGATTTCTGTGAATCGCGGGTTTACAAATGTAAATTTGTCATCCTGAATGATATAAACCCCAACGAGCGAGTCTTCCACCAGGCTCCGGTACTTCTCTTCCGATTCGAAAAGCTTTCGTTCGCTTTCTTTTTGTTTTGTTATGTCGCGAAGGATCGCCTGGTACGATTCGATCCCCCCGGGGTTCTTCAGGACAGTGATTGTCGCCTCAACCAGAATCCTGTCGCCGTCTTTCTTTCGCATCCGAAGCTCGACATCCTTGAGGAACCCCCGCTCTTCAACCTCTCCCATCAGGATCTTCCTGTCTCCCGGATGGACGTAGAGGTCCGTTTCGTCCCTGAGACGCAGCATTTCTTCTTTCGATGAGAAGCCAAAGAGGTCGACCGCCGCCTGGTTCACGTTCGTCAGCTTGCCGTCAGGGGCGCTCACAGTGATGGCGTCCTTGGTCTCTTCAAACAGCCGCCGAAACTTTGATTCCGATTCACTCAGGGCCGACAGCAGTTTCTGTTCTTCGATCGACCCGACAATCTCCAGGGCGACTGCCAGGTGCGTTTCAAGGTCGGTCTCGGAGAATGAGAATGGACGGTTGCTTTCCGTGTTGATGACCCCCAGCAGCGTGCCTTGAGGATCGAGAATGGGAACACAGAGTTCCGCTTTCGATGAAACATTCGAAACATTGATGAAGACTTCATCATCCAAGGTATTCTGGGTTATTCGGGGTTCCTTGTGCCGCGCAACCCAGCCGACGATCCCGACATCGGCCGATTGTTCATAGTCTCCCGGAACGAGTCTTCCCTCGACACCCGAAACAGCAGCGATCTTCAGCGTCTTCCCGTCGGGAGACGAGAGCAGGATCGCCACAAGAGTGTAGTCGTATGCATTGACAATCCTCTTACAGATCACATTCAGCAATTCCTTTGTCGAGAAACCCCTTCGTGCAAGGTCTTTGATATCCCTGAGAAGCTTGACTCTTTTCACCTCGTGCCGCACCGAGGCATGAAGCTTTGCATTGTTGATTGCAAGAGCCGCGTGCAGGGCAAACAACTCCAGGCGGGAAATGTCGTGGTGGGTGAATTTCCGCTCGGTTGCAGCATCAAGATTCAATGTCCCAATTGCCCGCCCCTTCAAGATGAGAGGTACTGCAGCAACCGACAGCACGCTCGCCGCCGGCTGGTGGGATTCCTTGACCCATAGCTTACTCTTCGCCACATCGTCGATAATAATGCTCTTTCGGGTCTTGACGACATACCCGCCGATCCCTTTTCCCCACGGAAGCCGCAGCCTGTCCTTCACCATTGGATCGTGGCCAACGCTCGTGGCAACATAGAGCTCGTTTTCGCTATCGTCGAGCAGCATGATGGAACCGCGGTCTGCTTTCGGGACGGTCTTCATCGCCTCGATAAGGATCAGGTGAAGTACGGAGTTGAGGTCCAGTGTCTCGGTGATTCTTGTGCCGCTTCTTTGGAGGGCTTCAAGTTCATTCTCCCTCACGAGCTGCTGTGAGAACAGTTGAGCGTTTTCTATTGCGAGCGCGGACTTCTCTGAGAACCGTTCGACGATATCACGGTCGCTCTCATGGAACGGCTCATCCTGAAAGCGGCCGACGTGCATGACTCCCAACAGGCGCCCCTCCGCAATAAGCGGCGAACACACCAGGTGTTCCAGCTTGGGCCTTTTCCCCGGAGGGTAGATTGATCGGGGATCTTTTTCCGCGTGATTGACCACCATGGGAAGGCGCGTCTTCGCTACGTGTCCCATGATCCCGCGGTCAATCGGAATCTCAAAATGAGGGAGCTTCAACGCATAAGCTGTCTGATTGGACGCGACAGAATGATACAGCACTTTTCGCTTCGGATCGTACAGATAGATCCCGGCAAGATCACACGGAATAACAGTATTGATGTTTGTAACTATCGCGGTGAGGACATCTTTAAGATTCTTTTTCTCCAGAATGTTCCTGTCGGCTTCACTCAGCAGCCGGTACTGTTCGGTTTTACGCTTGCTATCGCTGAGAAGGCCGGCCTGCTGCACCGCCAGAGCTGCGTGATGGGCAATTGTCGTAAGGAATGAAAGTTCATCGGGACTAAACTCTTCGGCTTTACTCGCGACAAAAACGGTGCCGATGAGTTTTTTCCCCCTCATCAACGGAGCGCTGTAGAGACTCCTGATCCCAATGAGTTTCTGAAAGGATCGTATGACTCTGTCGGGAAGAGTTGAGCCGGTGACATCGGTGAGGTCTTTCCCGATCCAGACCTTCCCCTGGGCAAGCGTCTTGACCGCCGGACTGTCTTCGGGTTGGAACGGGAACAAGTATTCGCTAAACCGAATACGAAGTTTTTTCGCAACTGTCAGAACGGGATTCCGAAGCGGGGCAATGCCAAGGACACGAAAGCCATTCTTCAAATGATCAAATTGCGTGACAACAGCCAATCTGAATTCAAATATCCGGACAAGCTCATCGGCAAGTTGTTGCATCACCAAGCCGACACTCTGCTCCTTTACGATCATGCGGGCCAGACTCTCAACCACATGCCGTTCCTCAGCGGAGAGTCCTCTTCTCTTCGTAGCGCTCTTTTTGGCCTGCCTTTTCTTCATGATTTTTAATATAAAGAAAAATGGAGAAGAGAAAACAAAGCCCCGGCGGAATCTCAGTCTTTTTTTCCCTATATTTTTTGTGGTGTCTTGTGATTTCTCCCATTCAACAGACCCCGTTCGTTTCCCCGCAGCAAAGGAGCAGCCATGGCAAGTTCAAACACTTACGGAACTGAAACAACCCTCAACGTTGGCGGCACGAACTATGTTTATCACTCATTGAGAAAGCTTGAGTCTGCACTCGGCGTTTCTCTTTCAGGACTGCCTATTTCCCTTAAGATCCTCCTGGAGAATCTGCTTCGCCATGAGGACGGTCGAGTCGTCCGATCAACGGACATTGAAGCCCTTGTTCGCTGGAATCCGGCGGCTTCCCCGGACAAGGAGATTTCATTCATGCCCGCCCGTGTTCTCCTTCAGGACTTCACAGGGGTCCCTTGTATTGTCGATTTGGCGGTGATGCGCGACGCCATGGTTGCCATGGGCGGAGATCCGAAGAAGATCAACCCGTTGCAGCCGGTTGACCTTGTCATCGATCATTCAATTCAAGTGGACGAATTCGGGTCACCCAACGCGTTCCAACTGAATGCGGAGCGAGAGTTCGAGCGGAACAGAGAACGGTATGCATTCCTCCGATGGGGGCAGCAAGCATTCAAGAACTTCCGCGTCGTTCCGCCGAATACGGGAATAGTTCATCAGGTGAACCTCGAATATCTTGCCACGGTCGTCTTCACAAGCCAAAACGGTTCGCGCGTGCTGGCTTATCCTGATACGCTCGTCGGCACCGATTCTCACACGCCCATGATCAACGGCCTTGGAGTGCTTGGCTGGGGAGTGGGCGGTATTGAAGCAGAAGCGGCAATGCTTGGGCAGCCGATCTCGATGTTGATCCCGCAGGTTGTCGGCTTCAAGCTCACCGGAAAACTTCAGCCCGGCGCCACGGCAACTGATTTGGTCCTCACGGTCACTCAATTGCTGCGAAAGAAGGGTGTCGTCGGCAAGTTCGTGGAGTTCTTTGGGCCTGGGCTCGCGGCACTGAGCCTCGCGGACCGGGCAACAATCGGAAACATGTCTCCCGAATACGGGGCAACGATGGGCTATTTCCCGGTCGACGATGAAACGCTGAACTATCTGCACTTTACCGGCAGAGATAAGCACCAGGTGGCACTCGCCGAGGCATACTGCAAGGAGCAGGACCTTTTTCACGGCCCGAATTCCAAGATCCCCTCATTTACTGATACGGTAGAGCTTGACCTCTCGACCGTTGAGCCGAGCCTTGCGGGTCCAAAACGTCCGCAGGACCGGGTCTCTCTTTCCGCCGTCCAACGGTCGTTCCGGTCGAGCCTGATGGAGATGATCAAAGACAAGACTGCAGGCATCAAAGAAGAAGACATAACCCGGTGGATCGACGAGAAGCCGTCTGCAACCGAAATCCCAATCGTTCCTCAAGTCCCCCCCTTCCTCTCGAAGGTCCTCCCTGCGGTGGATGTGAAGAAGAACGGTTCTGGTTTCAAGATAGGACACGGATCGGTCGTTATCACGGCTATCACGAGCTGCACGAACACTTCAAATCCATCAGTGATGGTCGCGGCGGGACTGCTTGCCAGGAAAGCGGTCGAACGCGGTCTTCGGACAAAGCCCTGGGTGAAGACGAGTCTCGCTCCGGGTTCGAAGGTGGTAACCGACTATCTTAAGGAGGCCGGTTTGACAAAGCCTCTCGAAGAGCTCGGCTTTCATCTTGTGGGCTACGGATGCACGACGTGCATTGGGAACAGCGGCCCCCTCCCCGAAGCGATCGCAAAGGCTGTGGAAGAGAACGGTGTCGTTGCCGCCGCGGTACTTTCGGGCAACAGGAACTTTGAAGGACGCGTCAATTCACATGTACGGGCAAATTACCTTGCTTCTCCGCCGCTCGTCGTAGCCTATGCCCTCGCTGGTACCATGGACATCAATCTGCAAACGCAGCCCATCGGCGCCGATAAGAACGGAAAGCCTGTCTACCTGAAGGATATTTGGCCGACTCCAGAGGAGGTTCAGGAGACTGTTCGCACGGCTGTGAAGTCTTCGATGTACAAGAATCAGTATTCAAACGTCTTCGAAGGCGATCCACGCTGGCGGGACCTTCCCATACCCCGGGGAGACCGCTTTGTCTGGGAAGACTCTTCAACGTACATCAAGGCTGCTCCGTTCTTCGAGAATATGCCGGCAAAACCCGCTCCGCTTCGCAACATCTCCGGTGCGCGCGTTCTTGCGCTGCTGGGAGACTCTGTCACGACAGATCACATTTCCCCTGCAGGTTCCATCTCCACCAAGAGTCCGGCAGCGTCGTACCTCAAAGGCCACAGCGTTGAACCGCGGGATTTCAATTCATATGGATCGCGGAGGGGCAATCACGAGGTCATGATGCGTGGGACGTTTGCCAATATCAGGCTTCGAAACCTCCTGGCCCCGGGTACAGAGGGCGGATGGACCGTTCATCCTTCGTCGAAAGATCCGATCTCGATCTACGACGCTGCCATGAAATACAAGGAAGAGAAGACTCCCCTCGTGATCATTGCCGGAAAGGAGTACGGGTCGGGATCTTCGCGTGACTGGGCTGCGAAAGGGCCGCGCCTTCTGGGAGTGAAGGCGGTCATCGCCGAAAGCTATGAACGGATCCATCGCAGTAATCTCATCGGGCTGGGGATTCTGCCTCTTCAGTTCATGGAGGGCCAAAACTGGAAATCGCTCGGGCTCACGGGATTCGAGACATATGCCGTTGAAGGCATTGCCGACGATCTGAAGCCCGGCAAGGTCATGGCGGTCACTGCGACGGACAACGCAGGAAAACGAACGGCGTTCAAAGCAGTTGCCAGGCTGGACACTCCAAACGAAGTGGACTATTATCGGAATGACGGGATTCTTCAATTTGTCCTTCGCCAGCTGCTGAAATCATGATGTCGCTGTTCCCCCCAAAAAAAAGAAAGCCCGGTCAATGACCGGGCTTTTTCTTTTCGCTCAATCTCTCGTCAGCTTACAGCCTCCTTTTGACTGTCTCCCTTCGTCGTCTTCAGATAGCGACGGTAGAGATAGAAGACCACCACCGCCATGATCACGCCGATGATCACATAAACCGCAGTGAGGGGCGGACTGACAATGTCTGACCATTCCTCAACCATGTCTCCAAGGGTATCAACCTGCGCCTGACTGAGCTTACCCCCCTCAACCATCGCGGGAATCCAGCCGGGCACCACTTCGGGGGTCCACACCGAGTCGGCGAAGGCCTGATACCGGAAGTATCGCTGTCCGTCCTTTTCGTCCCTGGCCTTTCTGATTTCCTCGTCCAAATAGGAGCTGACATTCTTGTAGAATTCCTCTCCGGATGTGAATCTGACCACAGGGATCTGACGCGATGCAAAAATGCCGTTGAGAGAATTCCAGAACATGCCATCAAGTTTTCCCTTCCACTTCGTCATCATAGTGTCGATGAGCGCAACTTCCTTTGCCCTGGCAGAATTTCCCGAGACATAGATGTTGGCTAGCTTTTGTCCGAACGCCTTCCATTTTCCTTCAAATTTCTGCTGTTCTGCCGTCAGCTTGGCAATGTCATTGCCCGTAAGGCTTGTTGATTCAAGAAACTGGAGGTTATCGGTTACGGCCTTCCTGATACTGCCGAAGACATTTTTCCGCTCGAGGCGCGCGGAGACTCCGGCCTTTTCCTTGTCACTCATTGCGGCCGCATCCTTGTCATATTGCAGAAACAGGCTGTCGACGAGGGCAAAAATGAGGTTATCGCGGTCCCGCAGCCCCTGACGAAGCTTGATAATGACCGCATTCAGCGAGTCGATGGCCGCTTTTGAGGCACTCAGGCGCTTTACTTCGCTCAACATCGCGCTGTTTTCGCCGCTCAGTTTCTCCACCTGTCCCGTCAGTTCACGCACCTGAGCTTCGAGGTCAGAAATCCGCGAATACTGAGTCTCGATAATCGTGATTTTCCCCTTGGCGTATAAGATCTGCCCACGCAATTTCATGATCCTGCCGTCGAACCCGTCGGGGTACAAGGCCCGGTCAAGAAGAGCTTTGTATTCCTTGTAGGTCTCTTCAAGAGTCGTAATGCGCGACTCCACATCTACACACTCAACGGTCGTGTTTGCGGTCTCCACTGCCTGGGCGATTGCCTGCGATTCTTTTTCGAATTCCTGGGTGATCTCGTAGTCCGACTTGACCTGTGCGAAAGCGACAAAGGGGACCAATATCACAACGGTGAAAAGGAGGGCTCGGGAAAAGAGGGTTCTCATTATTTGGCTCCTTCCTGAATTCCACTTTTCGACAGGAGTTGGGGCTTATCATTGCCGTTCAACAACTGTACGTGGGGCGGACGGGCGTTGAACGCCGGGGAGCTCATCCCGCCTTCCGAAATCATGATCTTGTTTTCCAGCTTGAGTCCACCTTCCGCAGCCATAAACACATAGACGTTCTTGAATTTCGGAGCGACAAGATAGTAGTATCCCATTTGGTCGCGTATCATCCTCACAGTGATCCCCGCCACGTTCGTGGAGTCTGCCGTTTCAGCAAAGAGCATCGGTTTGATGCTGAAGGACAGCTGATAACGGTTTTCCTGTACCATTCCCTTATTGTCGGACTTCAGCACGCTTTCAACCGGCCAGCTGAAATCGGCCGGCTGCAGCATCATGGATGAGCATCCAATGAGCAAACCGCAGACAACCAAGGTGAGAAGTGGAATAGTGAGTCTCATGACATTCCCTGGAGAGTAAATGAATGAACTAGGTGAGCAAAAACCAATGCGAATATAGAAAACATTGGTGTTGGAATCAAGGCGACAGAGTCATTCAGGCTGAGGACCGGCGGACTCGCTCCGGATTTTCAGGCGGGGTCTCAGCGCAAACCAGGCTCGCGACCCTAAAAGGATGAGAAGAATCGCACCGTACGTGAGGGGACGTTGTGTATCAGCTTTGACCAGCCATAAATAGTGGATCACTCCTCCTAACGCTATGAAATAGATCAGCCGATGGAGCCTTTGCCAGCGCTTTCCTCCCATCCATTTTGTGATGCGGTCGTTGGATGTGAGCGCAAGAGGAACCATCAGAAGGAAACTGGTGAAGCCGACAGTGATGAAAGGCCTCTTCTGCACATCGGCGACGATCTCCTCCCAGAGGAAGAACTGGTCGAGATAGACATAGGTGATGAAATGGAGGAAGACCGAGGAGAAGGCGAAAAGACCGACCATGCGCCGGAACTTGAGCAGCCAATTCCAGCCGGTGATCTTCCTTAGAGGAGTGATCGCCAGCGTGATCATCAGGAATCGGAGGGTCCATGTCCCCGTCGTATCCGTGATGTCATCAATGGGGTTGGCGCTCAACTGATCTGTATACCACTGGTAGGCAAGAAGCAGAAACGGAAGAAGGGCGAGGACAAACGCCAAAGGCTTCCAAATGCGGCGAATCCACTCTGTTTGGGTCACTCGCCCCCTAAAAGTATTTCTTCAAATCCATACCGCTGTAGAGAGATGCGACCTGATCGCCGTAGCCGTTGAACATGAGAGTCCGGCGTTTGCGGAACTCGCCGATGCGGCGTTCGAATTTCTGACTCCAGCGCGGATGGTCAACGTCGGGATTCACATTGGAATAGAAGCCGTATTCGTACGGAGCGGAAATATTCCAGGTTGTCTTCGGTTCCTTCTCGACAAAACGGATTTTCACAATCGATTTGCAGCCTTTGAATCCGTATTTCCACGGTATGACGGTCCTGAGAGGGGCGCCGTTTTGATTCGGGAGCTCGCTTCCGTACAGTCCCGTCACGAGGATTGCAAGGGGATGCATAGCTTCGTCCATGCGAAGCGCCTCGACGTACGGCCAGTCGAGGACCGGCCTCTTCTGCCCGGGCATCTGGACCGGATCGTGGAGTGTTGTGAATTCGACGAACTTCGCCTTTGAGGTTGGCTGAACCTTCTTGATCAGATCGGCGATGGGGAAACCGAGCCACGGAATTACCATCGACCATCCTTCCACGCAGCGGTGGCGATAGACCCGATCCTCCAGTTTGTACGGCTTGACGAGATCCTCAAGATTGTACGAGGCCGGTTTCCTGACCTCCCCTTCGATCGCAACCTTCCACGGCTTCACCCTGAAATTGCCGGCGTTCTTGGACGGGTCATCTTTGTCTGTACCAAACTCGTAGAAATTATTATAGGTGGTGACGTCCTTGAAGGGTGTAAGGTCTTCATCCGTGTTGAGTGGACCGGCAGGCGGGCGCTTCCATTGCGGGTTCTGAGGTAATTCCCCGGCACCGATCAGGCCGAAAGCGGAAACAGATGCAAAACCTGCCGCCGCGATTCCTGCGGTCTTGAGAAACCGGCGCCGATTTTTGTACAGCGATTCGGGGGTGATTTCAGAGGACCTGATGTCCTCTTGTCGTTTCAGAAGCATGGCAGCCTCGGCGTAATGGAAGATAAATCCTGAAACGAAATTGTCAGGCGGAGTGTTCCCTGATTCTTCGAGGGACCTCTATTTTCTTTCCTGCTTCCACCACCTGTTGACGACATCCTGGATGTAGGTCTTCGCCTCGCTTTGCTTCCATTTGTCGAAGAACTTGATGTCTCCGCTCTCGGGCTCGGGGTTGGGATAATCTATCTGAACGCGCAAGGGCATTGGGAGAGCATCACCGACCACCAGCGCCTCGCCCTGCCGCAGCGAGGGGAGTACATCGACCAGCCCGACAAACGTGTCGGGGACAAGTTTCCGCACGTAGCCCTGGTCAATCGGGTTGGTAAGCCGGAGGACCACATAGTTGCTGCACTGAGAGAGAATCGTTTCGGAGACCTCCGCCGGCCGCTGGCTGACGATCATGCAGCTGACTCCGTACTTTCGACCTTCTTTCGCAATCCGTTCAACCGTGCGCCGGGCCGCTTTCGTCGATTCTCCTGTCGCCGGGAGATAGTTATGAGCCTCTTCAAATACGAGGAGGACCGGAAAATCGCGCCGATGCGGATTCCAGAAATTGAAGTCAAACGTGACACGGGCAAGAAGCGAGACGACGGTGTTGACGATATCAAACGGGACACCGCTCATATCCATGATGGTTGCTTTGGCGCTTCCGCCCGGCCCGAAGATCTTCTGGAGAAAATCGCTCAGGTTTGACGTGTGAATGAATGTCTTCGGCTTGAACATGAACGAATACCGCACATCGTTCAGCTTGCTGTCGAGCCTGACGAGAAACCTCGTAAACTTTCCGTAGAATGGACCTTCCTTGGCTGAGCCGCCCATTCCCAATCCCGTCACTTTCTCCGTATCGAGGAACTGCATGCGGGCCCGGATCTCTGCAATTTCAAAAAAGGCAGGGGTATCGATTGTCACATAATCGGCAAGATCGGGATTTTTTCCCTTCTTCGATGCGACGATAAGGTCTTTCAGAACCGTGATCTGACTGGCGGCGTTCTCGTCACGGTCATCGACAAACATTTCCTGGAGCTCCTCGAAGTTCATCAACCAATAAGGGAGTTCCAGCTCCGCGATAGGAAGGTAATTTGCATCGGCGCCGAAAGCCGCATGATATTCGTTGTGGATGTCGATGATGATGATATTCGTGTCAGGGAGGGGAACAACTTTCTGAAGGATCGAGGCCACGGTGCAGGATTTCCCCGAGCCGGATGAACCGACAACGGCGATATGCTTGCTGAAGAACTTGTTCGGATCGAGAAAGGCCCGCTCCTTTTCGAACATTGAGAGCTGTCCAAGCGAGTATCCGAACTTCTGGAAGATCGAGAAAACAGCCGAGAGGTCCTGTTCCTCGGCAAAGTACACGGGTGAATCGACCGGCGGGAGAATCGAGACGCCACGCTCGTACCGGCCTGCTTTCACCGTTCCTACGAGCGTTACCGTGAGAACGACCCTCTGCTTCATTTCGCCATCGATCGAGAGGTCGTGCTTTTTCACTTCGGAGACCATTGCCACAACAATCACTTTTCCCACGGGAATAAGCACATAACTCCCGAGCTGGCCCAGGAAATAGACTTTTCCGCCGATCTCCTTCTTGAGAGAGGTGATGGTATCGTCTATCAGCACCGTCAGTGCCCCGCTGTTCACTTCTGTAACAATTCCGATTTTCTTTTGTTCAGTCATGGCAGCTCCGGTAGGAGTGTTGCAAGATTAGTTGATGCGTTTAATGACAACCATCGTTCGGTCATCAGTCTCATCCGACCCGCGGGAATACTTCTGTACATCCTCCATAACGATCGAACAGAGTTCCTGTGCCGACTTGTGCGCGTATTCCTGAATAAGCTTCTGGAGCCGCGGTTCTCCATAGAGGTCTCCATTCGTGTTATGCGCCTCGCTTATCCCGTCAGTGTAAATCACAAGGACATCGTCGACCGAAAGATAGGTATTTTCAACATTATATGTCTCTTCCGGAAACGGCCCGAGGATCTGTCCGGTCGGCTCCAGAACTTCAACTCTGTCTTCCCTCGCATGATAGAGGATCGGGCTGTTATGTCCCGCGTTGGCATAAAGAATCAGGCCCTTCTTGTCGTTAAAAAGCTCTGTGTAGAACAATGAAACGAATTGCTCTTCGGAAAACGCCTGGTTCAGAAGCTTATTCGTCCTCGACATGAGGGTCGTGATCTTGGTATTATAGGAGACCGCCATCCGGATTCCACCCACGACATACAGGGCCTGCGCGGCCGCCCGAAGACCTTTGCTCGCCGCATCACCGACAATGATGGAAAGCCGATCCTTGTCCTCGTCCCCATAAAGGTAATCGAAGAAATCCCCACCGACAATCCTGTCCGGAATGGAAATTCCATGAATGTCATAATGGTGAAAACGCAGAGACGGCTCCGGAAGAATACTCTGCTGAATCTCACGGGCCTTGTCGATATCCTTTGCCAGCTGACGGGCCTTCTGCTCAATGCGCTTTCGGCTGAGCAACGATGAGACCGCCACGCTGATGATGTTCAGCATGGGGAGCTGATCGTTGTCGATGGTATCCGAATTGACGGCCAGAACATACTGGTAAATCTGGGTGTCGGCGTAGGGCACTTTCTCGCCAACACCTGTCGCAGAATACCGAATGATTCCCTTCTTCATGAGATAGCTGTCGGTTTCAATTGCTATCAACGATCGCTGATCGCCCAATCGCACGAAAATCGGGTAATTCGCTACCTGGATGCGGTATCCCTGATCGAGCCGCTCGATAAGACCGATCTGGTGGATGAGTCGATAAGATTGGGTCGAAGAATCAAATTGCCAGATTCTTCCCCCCTTCACGGCGATATTCTCGTCTTTTACGATTTCGTTCAGGACATGCTTCAGCAGGTCTTTCTCGGTCTTGAAGTGCTCCGAGGCAAAGCTCTCGATGGTTCTGTACAGTCTGCGGTGATTCAATGTGTCTGGATGCCTTTAGTCAAGGGATTTTGTCGAATTCGCCGCGAACGAAGAGGAGCCCGCGGATCGGGAGGTGGATTAGCGTTTGAATAGCTCCCAATTTCTTTCAGAATTGAAAGATACTCAATTTTCAGCGGAGAATCAAACAGTCGGAGGAGGTTTAGGGAGGGGATCTTTCTCGTGCTGCCTTAATTCCTCGACGCCCTCTTTCCCCAGGACATACTCAAGCTCTTCGAGGCAGACATCGAACACCGATTGTTCTCCTCCTTTGACGACGCTGCAACACTCCGGCCGATTCGCAAAATCGGCATCATCGAACGCAAGGACTCCCTCTTCAATCGCAAGAGGGTACGCGACACAGAAGAAGGGCTTGAGGAAGAACTTTGGGAGCCCCTCTGCCGTTGCGGCTTTCTGAAGCGTGCATCGCCCCACGCTATCGAGAAATATGCAACCATAGGACCTCGTTTGCGTCCCCAAACATTGTCCCGAGGGGAAATCAGCGTCCTGTTGGTACGAGTTGTCGAACCATGAATCGGGATTCTTGTCCTGATGGGGCTCCATATGCCGTTGGATCAGCCCTTGGTGATCCAGAATCTTCTTCTGCTCGGTCGGATCGAGCCACACCCCCTCGCGGCAACACTTTGCGTTGCAGTTTTGCATGGAGCATCCCAGGGCGAAGTTTTTGTTCAAGAATCCTTTCTCAACGCCAAGCTCGGGAACGTGTGCGAGATGATGCTTGCGAAGTACAAACTGCTCTTTTGGGACCTTCATAGATGGGATAATTCCCCTTCCTTAAGTTTGTTCATCGTCCGCCAATCTCTTCTTCAGTGCTGCGAGTTTCTGCAAGGCCTCCAGTGGAGTGAGCTTCTCAATGTCGATCTCCTTGATTTCCTTTCGAAGGCGGTCGTCTTTCACTTCAAACAATGTCATCTGCACCTCATCTTGTTCCCCTTTCAACCTCTTACCTCCTCCCCGAACGGTCAGATCGGCAGACTCCAGACTGGCAAGGATCTTTTTCGCTTTTTCCGTCAATTCCTCGGGAAGGCCGGCAAGCTGGGCAACCTGAATACCGTAGGAATGGTCGGCAAACCCTGCGACAACCTTGTGGAGAAACACGACCTTATCACCGTATTCGCGCACGTCGACCTTGTAATTACGAATCCGGGGGTAGTGTTCAGCAAGTTCATTGAGCTCATGATAGTGAGTCGCAAACAGTGTTCGCGCTCCGATTCGTTCATGGAGGTACTCCGTCAGGGCCCATGCTATGCTGATGCCGTCGAACGTGCTTGTCCCTCTCCCGATTTCATCCAGCAGAATGAGGCTGCGGGAACTTGCCGTGTTGACGATGTGAGCCGCCTCATGCATCTCAACAAGAAATGTGCTCTCCCCCGACGCGATGTTGTCGCTCGCTCCTACCCGTGTGAAGATCTTGTCCACAATTCCGATCCTCGCCGACTTTGCCGGAACGAAGCTCCCTATCTGAGCGAGGAGGGTGATAAGCCCAACCTGGCGCAAATAACTCGACTTGCCGCTCATGTTGGGCCCGGTGATAATGAGGATCTGCTCCTTTTCACCGTTCAGCAACGTATCGTTTGGAGTAAACTGGTCGCCCGGAGGCAGCAGCCGTTCGATGACAGGGTGACGTCCCTGTTCGATCCGGATCTCGAGGGATTCATCGACGATCGGCAGGACGAACTGATGATCCGCGGCTACCTCTGCCAGAGACACCAGACAGTCAATTGCGGCGATGGTCCTCGCATTCTCCTGCACCTCGCCCGCATGAGTTGTCAGGCCTGCCCTGAGCTCGTCAAAGAGCCGGCCCTCAAGGGCAGCGATTCTCTCTTCAGCGTGGAGAATCTTCTCTTCATATTCTTTCAGTTCCGGGGTAATGTACCGCTCTGCGTTCGTGAGCGTCTGTTTCCGGATATAGTCCTGCGGCACCTTGTCGCGGTGGGTGTGGGTGACCTCGATGTAGTACCCGAAGACCGAGTTGTATCCGGTCTTGAGCGAAGAGATGCCGGTTCGTTGCCGTTCCTGCTCCTGCAGCTTCGCGATCCAGTCCTTGCCGCTGAAGGCCAGTGTCCGCAGGTCGTCGAGGTCGGCGCTGTGACCCTTCCTTATCACGCCGCCGTCCGCAAACGACATCGGGGGATCGTCCGCAATTGCAGATGCGATCAGTCCAACGACCGCCTCCATCGGATCGAGCTTGGCTCTCAGCGATCGGACCATCGGAGAACGGCATTCACCAAGCACCGTCTTGACAGACGGGATTTGTTTGAGAAATTCCTTTAGAGAATTCAGTTCGCGCGGGTTGGCTCGGCCCGTGGCAATCTTCGCTATCAACCGCTCCAAGTCGCCGATGCCGTCCAATTCACCTGTCAGGGCTCTTCGCATCGACTCGTTCTGCACGAACTCCTCCACCGCCCCTTGACGCTCCTTTATCGGCTCCACTTTCTTCAGCGGACGATTGATCCATTGTTTCAGCAGCCTTCCCCCCATGGGCGTTTTTGTCCGATCTATGATAGAAAAGAGGGTTCCCTCCTGAGCGCCGTGGATCGTCGAGACAATTTCGAGGTTTCGCTTCGTCCACCCATCGAGGACAATCTGGTCACTCACATCGTAGGGAACGACCTTGCGAATGTGCGGCAGATTCGCCTTCTGCATTTCCTGCAGATAATTCATCACCGCTCCCGCCGCTACAACCGCCATTTTGAGCTCTTCCAGTCCGAAACCCTTCAGCGACTGAGTCTTGAAATGATTCACGAGAAGTTCGTAGCCATAGTCGAACGTGCAGACCCAGTCGTCGAGACGCGAAACTATGCCGGAAAAGGAGTCCTTGAGCAGACGTTGAATCGTCTCGGCATCTCTTTTCTGAACGAGAAGTTCAGCCGGCTGCAAATTGGCGATCTGTTCGGGAAGCATTCTCAGGGGAACCTCTCCTGCTGAGAATTCGCCCGTCGAGACGTCCACAAAAGCGAGGCCTGCGAGATCCTGAGAGGTTGCGATGGCCGTAGGGAGTGCGATTGCTGCCAGATAATTATTGCGCCTCTGATCAAGGACCTTGTCGGAAAACGCCACACCCGGCGTGACGACCTCAATCACATCTCTCTTGACAATTCCCTTGGCAAACCGCGGATCTTCGAGCTGCTCGCACACAGCCACACGGTAGCCGGCTTTCAATAATTTGGGGAGATACGATTCGAGTGCATGATGGGGAAATCCGGCAAGAGGAACTTCGCCGGCAGCACCGTTTCCTCTCCGCGTGAGCGTAATACCGAGGACCTTTGACGCGATCTTTGCGTCTTCTTCAAAGGTCTCAAAGAAGTCTCCCATCCGGAACAGAAGAATCGTTCCGGGATACTTCGCCTTGACCTGCTGATATTGGCGCATCAGTGGTGTTGACATGGCGGTAACAATCAGCCTTCCAATTCCGCTTCAATCACAATGGAATCAGTTGAAGGGTCGATCCTCAGCGTTAGGACGTTGGGGCGGCAACAGACGTAACAATCTTCTACAAAAACCTGGTTTCTTCCCGCTGTCAGATCGACTGAAACTTCGTTCAGTTCGCCGCAGTAGCTGCAGAGGTATGTGCAGGATTCTTCCTGATTCATGCTCAAAGATATGCAATTTTTGGTGTGTGTGAAAGCTAAGAAGATTCTGGGTAGTGGGTCAGTTTCAATACTAGACTACAACGCAGAGTCGCGGAGGACGCAGAGGATCGCGGAGAACAGCAGAATCACGCAAATTCCTCTGCGTTTCTCTGCGACCTCTGCGCCTTCGCGTTGAAGATTACATCAAACTGACCCACTACCAGATTCTGCAGGAGGGTTCTCATCGTTTCGCGCAACCTGCACATTTCGGAGCGCGAGGGCCAGCACCGCCTTCCCTGTCGATTTCACGAACAACGCTCTCTCGGTGAACTCGGGATGAGGATTCACATCAACGCGGCAGTTGAGGCATCCCTTGTCAAACCGCGGGAGAGGATGTATTCAATAGAACGGTGGCGGCCAAAATCAGGTTGCTATTCCCCCAAAGAATGGGTAGTTTTTTTCCTGTTTCAACACCAACCTCTATGGGCCTTTATCCTCAACCAAACCAGTGGCAATGCGGACCGTTTGCTCTGAAGCACGCTCTCATGACCTTGGGCGTCTTCGCTGACGAGAAGACGATTGCCAGAATTGCCGGAACGCATTGGTGGACCGGAACAGATGAAACTCAGCTCGCCCGGGCCGCAAAAGAATTCAATTGTACCCTTCGGGTGATTCGGAGACACAATGTGGAGCAGGCCCGTCGCGAGCTCATCGCCTTCCTTCGCCGGGGAATTCCCGTTCTCCTCTGCGTGTACGAATGGTCTCACTGGGTCACCGTCGTCAAGGCTGAATCCGGGAAATTCATCCTCCTCGACAGCAAAGACAAAGCGGTTCTGACAATACACACCTGGAGCGAGCTTAAGAAGAATTGGGTTTACCACGAACGCGACGAGCAGGATCGCAGGCACGTTGAGACCCTCTACGATTTCCACCCTGTCGAGCCAAAGTTCCGCGTCCGTACAAAGGCCAGGTTTTCCCTCTCCCTTGCGAAACACCTTCGTCGACTCGCGAATCGCCGGCTTTCCCGATACTGGGATGACTACGTTTCAGATCTCCTGACAATCTGCACGCCGCGCACGGCGCTCAGCGCACGAGTCCTCTCAATGGGAGAATTCTTCCGACGCCATGAGCAATTGATTCTCGACCAGGTCGAACACTGGCACGGATCCGTGAACCGCCGGAAAGCCGGCCGCGTCCTCCAGAATATGCATTTCGTCGCAGACACGTACGGATTGGTGATTCATGCAGGCGACGAAAAGCGCGCTATCGCTGGCATAACCGCCATTCTCACCCTCTGGGCCGCCGCCGAACACGGCGTTAAAGAAGTTTACTAGAAGCTATCTCAAAAATGTTTTGATGTCTTTTTGGAGGGTTAAAACCCCAAAGGGGACATGGCATTGCCCCGACCTTAAGGTCGGGGCAACAAGAAGCAGTAACAAAGGGCTTCAGCCCTCTGCATTTTGAGATGGCTTCTAGTCTCTCTTCACCCGCCCAAGCACCGGAATCAGTTCCCGCGGAAATCCTTCCCCCGTCACGCGTGTTGTTCGCAATGACTTGATTGCTTCCCGCATCGAATTCATGAGCTCTCCAACGTCGATTCCAAGAAATCGCTGCGGAAACAGCTCAAGCTTCTCGAGGGATTTCTCAAAGTTCCGAATCGCGCCGGAGATCCTGGGGCGCTCCACGGCAAGATGATACCCGGCGGCCGCCTGAATGATACCCTGATAGAACAGCCTGCTCTCTTCCGTTCGGCGATGCCACACGCCCTCCCATGCTTCGTGTGCGCGCCAGAACTCGCCCCTGTTGAAAAGACTGATCCCTTCGTCAAACAGGAGCTTTTCATCCCGACTCAGCTCAGGTTCTGTCAGGTTCCTGCGGTCGATCTGATCGACGCGCTTCTTTTGCGGACGATGGAGCGGCATGGTTCAATATAATGACGAGATCATCGTCCGGTCAAGGAGCCATTCGTCATCTTTCGATTGATTCTCACATACGAAATCACTATACTGACGCCATTGTTTTTTTGAGAACCCTTGGAGGATTGCATGGAGCACAATGGACGAGGAACGTGGGGATCGCGACTCGGATTCATTCTTGCAGCAGCGGGATCGGCCATCGGCCTCGGCAACATTTGGCGATTTCCGTACATCACAGGCCAGAACGGCGGCGCCGCGTTTGTTCTCCTATATCTCGGATGTGTACTGCTCATCGGCCTCCCGGTCCTCATCGCAGAGCTCTCCCTGGGACGAAAGACCACACTGAATCCCGTCGGCGCCTTTAGGACAATTGCTCCCGGGAGCTTGTGGCCCGGAGTCGGCTATCTAGGTGTCGTTACTGGCGTGGGGATTCTCTCCTTCTATCTTGTCATCGCCGGATGGACTCTCGGGTACCTCGTCCGGACCGTCATCCCAAGCTCTGAAGGTTTCGGTGAATTCGTGGCAAATCCCGTTGAAGAGATCGGTTATTTCACGGCCTTTTTGCTTTTGACGACGTTTGTGGTCCTGGGTGGCGTGGAAAAAGGCATTGAACGTTGGTCGAAATTTCTCATGCCGGCCCTCTTCCTTATTATGCTGGCTCTCATTGCGAACAACCTCACCCTTGAAGGAGCCTCCAAGGGGATTGAGTTCTATCTGAAGCCCGATTTCAGCAAGATTCAGGGATCGACGGTTCTGGCGGCACTCGGACAGGCTTTCTTCTCACTGAGCCTCGGAATGGGAACCATGATTACCTACGGAAGCTACATCTCCAAGAGAGAGAATATCCCGGTGAGTGGGGTCGCGGTAGCGTTCTCTGATACCGCGATAGCCTTCCTTGCCGGACTGATGATCTTCCCGGCCCTCTTTTCCGTGGGGGTTGAACCGACTTCAGGTCCGGCCCTCGTCTTCAATGTCCTCCCAAAAGTGTTCGAGTCGATGCCGGGCGGCACTATCATCGGCCTTGCGTTCTTCATCCTGCTCGCCATTGCTGCATTAACCTCCACCGTTTCATTGCTGGAGGTTCCTGTTGCCTTTCTGGTCGATCAAAAGAAATGGTCAAGAAAAAAGGCTGTCTGGATCATTACCGCCTTCACCTTCGTTGCCGGCATTCCCTCTGCGCTGTCCCAGGGAACAGTTGAATGGTTTACAAAGGCCGAGTTTCTGGGACAGACGGGTTTCCTCGACATCATGAATAGGCTCTTCAGCGATATTTCCCTCCCCGTCGGAGGCCTCTTCCTCTGCATCTTCGTCGGATGGGTCTGGGGAACAAAGAACGCGTTTGAGGAAATCAAGATCGGGGCCTCCGACAGTACAATCAGGTTCACACGACTCTGGCCCTTCCTCGTTAAGTTCGTCTGTCCCGTCGTCATCTTTGTTGTTCTGTTGAACATTTTTGGCGTATTCTAGGTCCACATTCACTCCGGAGAGTCATTCATGGATGGATTTCTCGACGCACTCTTAGAGATTACAACTGTTATTGCGGACAACATCTGGTGGCCGGAAATTCCGGGAGTCCCCTATTTCCCGGGTGTCGTCGTCCTTCTTGCCATAACCGGCCTCTACATGACCTACAAGACAGGATTCATCCAGGTGCGGAGGCTTGGCCTGGCGATCAAGTTCATGATGAAGGGTCGGAGCAAAGCTGAAATGGAAGGCAGGACGGGCGATGTGACGCCGTTCCAGGCACTGATGACCGCACTTGCCGCAACGGTGGGCAACGGGAATATCGCCGGCGTCGCTACTGCCATCGCCAGTGGCGGACCAGGAGCTCCGTTTTGGATGTGGATGACGGCGGTTTTTGGCATGGCGACAAAATATGCAGAGGGAATGCTTGGACTGAAATACAGAATCAAGACAGCAGACGGCACGTACAGCGGCGGAGCGATGTACTATTTGCGCGACGGGTTGAAGAACAAGGGATTGGGTAAGATTCTTGCGCTCTGGTTTTCGATCGCCGTAATCCTGATGGCGACCTTCGGAAGCGGCAACATGGCGCAATCGAACTCGATTGCGCTCGCTCTGAACAGCGATTTCGGAATTGAATTTCTATGGACCGGGATCGGGCTCGCCTTTCTCACGGGAATTGTCATCATAGGGGGAATCAAGAGAATTGCGGTCGTTGCGGAGCGACTCGTCCCCGGAATGATCGTCCTTTACATGGGTGCAGGATTCTATGTCATCTTTTCCAATCTCATGAACGTCCCGGCTATCATCATGATTGTTCTCGAATCTGCCTTGACAAACGAGGCAATTGTCGGAGGATTCCTTGGACATACTGTGAAAGAGGCAATTCGCTTCGGTGTAGCACGGGGAACCCTCTCAAACGAATCCGGAATCGGCTCCTGCTCCATGCCGGCCGCAGCAGCAAAAGGCAACGAAGCAGCCGCCCAGGGTATGGTCGCAATGATGGGTACATTCATCGATACCATCATCGTCTGCAGCATGACGACCTTCGTCATTCTGAGTTCAGATCTCCACCCGCACACCACCGGACTCACGAGCACAGAGTTGACAAAATCTGCTTTTGCGGTGGGGCTTGGAAGCAACCTTGGCGGTTGGATTGTGAGCTTGAGCAGTTTTCTCTTCGGTTATACAACGCTCATCGGATGGTCTTACTACGGAGAACAGGGAGCAAAATACCTCTGGGGGATCAAGAGCGTTATGCCCTACCGGTACGTCTTCTGCCTCTTTGTCTTCATGGGCGCCGTTCTTCAGGGTGACTATCTGAGAATCGTTTGGAACTTCGGAGATATCGGGAACGCTCTCATGGCGATACCAAACCTGATTGGGCTGATTCTGCTGGGTGGAATCGTCAAGAGTGTGACGAAGGATTATCTCAAGCGGTGGGACGAAGGAAACATTACAAGCCCCTTCGGAGACTAGACAACACAGATGTTCAACAGGAATCCCGTCCTGAGCTTGTCGAAGGACGGAATTTTTTAAGGCTGTAAAGCACAACTTCCACATTCTACATTCGATGTTGGATATTCGAAATTGTTCTTCGCAAAGAGGGAGAACAACATCGAATGTCGAACTCCCACACATCAAATACTGCTGTGCCTTTCTACTTAGCCTCTGCCCTCTTCACGCGAACTACGATCTGGTTTGGCTGAATATTCTCGATGACAAGGCCCTCGGGCGCGCTGACATCGGATCTCGTAATCGTCCGCCTGAGTAGCCCCGGTTTGACACCGAACAAGTTGACTTTGGCGCTTATGTTTTCTGTACTCACAAAATAGAAAGACCGTCTGCTCCCAGAATACGTAACCTCCACTTCGGGCGGATCTGCCTCTTCCACCATAAGTTGTGTCGGCAGGTTTTCATATTTCAGGGGAACGATGTACGTCCGGAAATCCGTTCTTGCCTCGTGGACAAAGAAGAACCAAAGAACAGCCGTTGCTGTCACCGCAATGACTTTTTCACGATAGTTCCTTGAGAAGAAGCTCGGCCATGATTTCTCATCAGTCGATGGGGTGATTTCTTTGTAGAACCCCTCCAGGATGGACATCAGTTCTACGGGATCCTTGACAATCTTCATTTCGCCATTCCTTGCTACCGAGATAGTCCCTCGCTCTTCCGAGATGACAAGGCAAAGGGCATCCGTACGTTCAGCAAGCCCCAGCGCCGCTGCGTGACGCGTTCCCGGCTTCGGCAATTTCTTTAAGTTCTTCGAGAGAGGGAGATAGCAGGAGAATGATGCGACCTGATTCCCGACAACAAGAACTGCTCCGTCGTGGCCGGGGGAAGTGGGGGCAAAAATACTGCCCAGGAGAGTCTCGCTTACTTCTCCCTTGAGGTTCACACCGCCCTCGATGTGCCGCACGAGGGGATCATTACCGCAAATCACGATGATAGCTCCAATCTTGTCGCGCGAAAAATTTCGGGCCACGTTGACGAGCAGCTCGGTCTCTTTCCTCGGGACACCGAATACCTTTCGGAGTCGGAATTTCGTGATGAGATTGCGGCTGGCCAATTGTTCGAGAAAATGTTTGATCTCTTCCTGGAAGATGATGACCACGGCAATCACTATGATGGCAAAGAATCCCTGGAACACGATAATCGTCAAGGAGAGGTCGAGTTGACGTGCCATGAGGTAACCCACACCAAAAATAAACATCCCCATGGCGACAAAGGCGGCCTTTGTTTGTTTCAACCAAACGAGCAGTGAATAAATGACGACCGACATAAACAGGATGTCGAGGAAACCTGAAATGCCGATTGATTCGATGATACGGATCACGTCCATACGATTATCCTCGGGGAAATTTTTGCGTTCCGTCCTGAACAAGCGGATGAAACGAAGTGTTACGCTGCAGGTGTAATCGTTCCGCGAGCTTGTCCGTGAGCATCTCTTCAGCGTTTGCCCACTCCTCTTCATTTTGTCCGCTTTTCACCCTCAACTTCCCGCCCGCAATTTGACCATGTCCGCCCGCCTGCCTCGTGTCGCTGAAGATGTCGCGTAAAATCAGGCCGGCCCCGGCTTCCGGAATGGAAGTTCTGAGAGAAACGTGAATATTGTCACCGTGCCGCCCAGTGCAGAACGCCCACTCAATTCCCTCGCAAACAAGAAGAAGATCGGCCATTTGAGATACGACGTCGGGATTCTCCACCGGGCCAAGGTGTGAGACGATGAGTCTTTGACGTACGCGGGATCGAACAATGCAGTTTGCCAAGTCCCGGAAAAACCGTCTTGGTCGCCGGGGATTCTGGATGCGTGCAAGTACATGGACGTCGCTGAACGACAGGAGCCTCAGGTAGGTCTCGACCGTTTCCTGCTTTGCCATCCTGGAAAAATTGAGCGTGTCAGAGAGGATACCGTACACCAATGCTGTCGCGAGATTTACAGGAATTTGCGCGGTCAAGGCAAGCAATTCACGTGCAAGAAGCATCGATGTTGCTCCCGCCTTGGTGTCGATGAGTCTGAATTCGATCGGAGGCATGGAGTTCAGCACGTGCTGGTCGATGACAATGGTCGGTGTGCGGTCTGCGGGAAGAGAATTATTCTCGAATCCCGGTTGCGTGTCAACGAGAGCGATACTGGCAAACTGACGAAAGTCGGATGGACGGATTTTATAAACCGGGATCTTCAGAAGGCGCACCATCTCCTGGTTTTCGATCCGTCCGATCTCCTTTCCGTACACAATTCTCGACCGAATGCCCCCCTTGATTTCGGCAAGATGCTGCAACGCGAACGCCGATGCCAGTGCGTCAGGATCCGGGTAATCGTGCATGAGAATCAGGAGAGGAGAGAGACGGCTCTTGTTGGTCTCAAGAAAGTTGGAAAGCTCCAGCGCCATTGTACTTCTTTCTGGTCATGAGGGAAGGAAGAGCGCACCATCGGCACAAATCGCGCACAGACCGATTTCGCATGCGGCATACGGTTCCATCCTGCAGCGGTCGGTGTTCATAGTATAACAAATTCATTCGCAAGTTCAAGAGTGTTCCCTCTCTGGCAGAGTCCCGACCTGGTCATCGCAGAGAAGCGCAGAGGGGACCCCTTGTTCATTATATCCTTGTGAATCACGGCGTCCCGGCGACTGCGCGTTTGATATTACGAATGGATTTGAGGCGCTGTCCCATTTCAATACGCGAGACCTTTTACTTGACTCTCTCCGCAAACATGTTAAAATATAGAAAGCCCCTGGCAGGAAGGAATCTTCATGCAACCGCTTTTCTTCCGCCAAGTATCAGCTACAATGCACGGATCACCATGACTGAGTTCTATTTCTATACCAAGCTTGACCAGGCGCTGTTGCTCGGTCGCAGGGCCAGAAACCTCTCCGAACTGCTCGCCGGGGTCCAGGCTGTTCCCGAGTCATCCATCTATTATCACACGCACAGGTATTTGCGGCAGCACCATTTTCTTTCTCCGGAGCCTCCAAATGACTTTGCGTTCTGGATCACTCAGGCTCTCAATGAGCCGACCCTCGGAGAGCGGCTTTCCAGCGTGGATATCGTCCAGTTTCACAATCTTGAACAACTTCGCAACTCCTTTGTGGAGATACTTCAGTCGCATCTTGAAGGGACAGAACGCCTTCCCTCCGTTCCCTTGGGACAGGAATTCCATTTTATGGCCTCGCGGACGTATGTGATCAAAACCCCCCACGTTGCGCACTCAATCGAAGAATTCAAAGACCTCTTGGGACACGTGAGCGTCAATTCTCTCTATTTTCACATCTTCGAAGCCAAGCTTCGGCTTGAAAAAGGGGAGAATGATTTTTCTCAGTGGTTGCGCGACCTTGGCAAGCCGGCCCTCGCAGACCAAATTGCGCGGCTTGATCCCTATACCCACACCCTTGAAGGACTTCGCAACAAACTGATCCAACTTGTGGAAAAATATGGTAAGGATTGAAGACTACATACCGATTGTCGGGCAGCCTGTTATCGAAGAGCTTTTTCTCCTCTCGAAGCACCTCGAAGGCAGACGGATTCAAAACATCAATTCCACAGCCGTCGGAGGCGGCGTAGCCGAAATCCTCACGCGGATGATCCCCCTACTGAATCAGCTTGGCGTGGCGGCACGTTGGGATGTCATTAAAGGGGACGAGAAATTCTTCGTCGTCACGAAGAAATTCCACAATGGTTTGCACGGTGTTCCTGTGACCGTGAGCAAGGAAGAGTACGAGTGGTTCCTGGAGGTAAACCGTGAGAACGCCGCACAGCTGTCGTTTGAGGATATTGTCTTCGTTCACGATCCACAGCCTGTGGCTCTCATCGAGCGACGGAAAGAGATCGGAAAGAACTGGATCTGGCGCTGCCATATCGATTTTTCCCGTCCTGACAAGAACATTTGGCGTTTCCTTGAAGACTACATTACTCAATACGACTCCGCGGTTTTCTCGTCCCCTTCGTTTGCTCGGAGCCTCCCCATCCCTCAAATACTTATTTCTCCGTCGATTGACCCACTCAGCGACAAGAACAAGGAGCTCCCCAACGAAACGGTGGACGGGGTCTTCGAGAAGTTCGGCATCGACCGCTCTCGCCCGATCGTCACCCAGATTTCGCGGTTCGACTTTCTGAAGGATCCCATTGGTGTCATCAAGGCCTACAAGCTTGTTAAGGAACACATTGATCTGCAGCTCGTGCTTGCCGGAGGAGGTGCGACCGACGACCCGGAAGGCCCGGTCATCATGCAGCAAGTGCAGGAGGAGGCATCCAAAGACAAGGATATCTTCGTGCTCTTCCTCCCCCCGTCCAGCGACATCGAAATCAACGCTCTCCAGCGCGGGTCAACAGTGGTGCTTCAAAAATCCTTGAAAGAGGGATTTGGATTGACTGTCTCCGAAGCGATGTGGAAGGCAAAGCCAACCATCGCTTCTGCCGTCGGCGGAATCCCGCTTCAGATTGCCCATAAATATTCGGGCATTCTGACCCACTCGATTGAGGGAACGGCATATTGGATCAAACAGCTCATCAACGAGCCCGAGTTTGCACAACGGCTCGGCTCGAACGGAAAAGAGCACATCAAGAGCAACTTCCTCATCACGCGGCACATCAAAGAATACTTGCTGCTGTTTCTCTCATTGTTTCATCGCGAAGATGTTGTGACACTGTAGATCATTGCCCAAATCAGGCGTACGAGGAACCCTCAGAAAAAAATGCCAGAAAGCGTACGACGACGGCTTGTCGTGGTCTCAAACCGTTTACCATTCACAGCGCGCGTTGAGAACAGCAAGCTTCAGTTCAGCCAGTCCGCCGGCGGACTTGCGACAGGCATCAGTGCGTTCCTCGATTCGTACAAGTACCATCTCCCGGTTCGAGAGGAACATCTTTGGGTAGGATGGCCGGGCGGCACAATCGATGAGTCCTTCCGCCAGGAACTTCGGGCGAGATCGCTTTCCGAGCATCAATCGTATCCGGTGTTCCTGTCGGAAGAAGACATGGACCTGTTCTATCTGGGATTCTGTAACAAAACGCTTTGGCCGCTCTTTCACTATTTCCCCTCCTATACAGTTTACAATGACGAGTATTGGCAGAACTACAAGAAAGTCAACAGGTTCTTTGCTGACACACTCCTTGAGATTCTCCGGCCGGATGATGTCGTTTGGATCCAGGACTATCACCTGATGCTTCTGCCGCTGATGTTGCGTCGTCACCGGCCCAACGGATTGACGGGCTTCTTTCTGCACACCCCGTTTCCGTCGTTCGAGATTTTCCGGCTTCTGCCCCGCCAATGGAAAGAAGACCTGTTGAACGGGATGTTGGGAGCGGATTTGATAGCCTTCCACACGTACGAGTACACGCATCATTTTCTCCAGTCCGTGCTGCGCATTCTTGGGTCCGACAACACCATGGGTCGTCTTACGCTGCCTGATCATGTCGTCAAAGTTGAGACGTTGCCGATGGGGATTGACTTCGACCGATTCTTCAAAGCGAGCACCTGCGATGAGACGGAGTCGGAGAAAGCGACACTGCGCTCGACGCTTGGCAATTCGAAGGCGATTCTCTCCGTCGATCGCCTTGATTATTCCAAAGGGATTCTCAATCGACTTCAGGGGTATGAGCTTTTCCTTGAATCGTACCCTGAGTTCCGGGAGAAGGTAGTCCTCATCGCGCTCGTTGTACCGTCGAGAATTGGGGTCGATCAGTACGAATCGATGAAGAAGCAGATAGAGGAATATGTGGGGAGAATCAACGGCAAGTACGGAAACGTCGGATGGACTCCCGTCGTGTACCAGTTCAAAAACCTCTCAATCTATCCCCTTTCGGCGCTCTATGGCGTCAGTGACGTGGCACTCGTAACTCCGCTGAGAGATGGGATGAACCTTATCGCCAAGGAGTATATCGCCTCCAGAATGGACAAAACCGGCGTATTGATCCTGAGTGAAATGGCGGGCTCCTCCAAGGAACTTGGAGAGGCAATTATTGTGAATCCAAACGATCGCCTGGAGATTGCCGAGGCTCTCAAGACAGCGCTCCAGATGCCGATCGATGAGCAGAAGCGACGGAACACGATTATGCAGGATCGGTTGCGACGTTACGACGTTGTTCGCTGGGCGGGCGAATTCGTCGACAGCCTCAGAGCGATGAAAGCCGTCCAGGAAGACTTCAATGCAAAAATCCTAACGACAGCTGGACGCAAATCGCTCGTTGAGCAATACCATTCCTCCAGCCGGAGATTGCTGTTTCTGGATTATGATGGAACACTGGTCCCCTTCGTCCGACGCCCTCACCAGGCCGCTCCGACCCAATCGCTCATTGACCTCCTCTTTAAGCTTGCCGCGAACGCGAAGAACCATGTTGTCCTCATCAGCGGACGTGACCGCGGGACGCTTCATGGTTGGTTCGGCAATCTGCCGATTGCATTGGTCGCTGAGCATGGCTTCTGGCTGAAAGAAGTGGGCTCGGAGTGGCAGGCAATCAAACTCACAAATCCTGCATGGAAGGCGCCGCTTCTCCCCGTCATTCAGCATTACGTCGACCGTCTTCCGGGTTCCTTCATCGAAGAGAAAGAAAATTCACTCGCCTGGCATTATCGGCCGGCCGATCCCGATCAAGCTGCACAAATTGCAGCGGAATTGACGGACCATCTCGTCAGCTTTACCGCCAACATCGATGTCCAGGTGCTGCAGGGAAGCAAGGTGGTGGAGGTGCGGCACGGGGGGGTCAACAAGGGGATGGCCGCAATGCACTGGATAACAAAAGAGAACTATGGCTTTGTCATGGGAATTGGGGACGATTGGACCGACGAAGATCTCTTTGCTGTCCTTCCCAAGACGGCGTTTTCCCTCCGCGTGGGGGTCTCCAACACGAAAGCGCAACACAACCTGAGAGATGTCAATGAGGTTCTGTCGCTGTTGAGTTCTCTTGTAGAACAGGGCCTGTAATGAGGATGAGGATGTCGCCTTGTGGGCGACTTCGCATTTCCGCTTTCACAGGAACTTAGACCAATATGGACATTCTCAACAAAACGGTATTCCAGATAACAATAACGGACTGGCTGACCGCGTTTCTGGTGGCTGCAGCCGCATTCGCAGCTTTGAGTCTTCTGAAGAAATTCACGGCAAAGAAGCTCGGCGCATTTGCCGCCACCACTGAGACCCAACTGACCGACCTCGTCGTCAGTCTGATCCGGGGAACCAAACCATTCTCCCTTCTGATGGTTTCGCTTTTTGTGAGCGCGCTGACACTCACTCTGCCGCAAAAGGCAGATCTGATTGTCCAGAAAGTTCTGATCCTCACACTGGTCGTTCAGGGGGCGCTTTGGTCAAACCACCTCGTAACGTTTTGGTTCGACCAGGTCCTTAACAAACGAATCGAGGAAGGATCGGCTAATGCTTCAATGCGCTCGGTGCTGGATTTTGTTTCCAGACTTGTGCTTTGGTCCGTTGCCCTTCTCCTGGTTCTTGACAACCTTGGCTTCAATATCACCACCCTTATTGCAGGGTTGGGTGTAGGCGGCATTGCTATCGCCTTGGCTGTTCAAAATGTCCTGGCGGACCTCTTTGCATCGCTTTCCATCATCCTCGACAAACCGTTTGTTGTTGGCGATTTTGTCATCGTCGACAACTATCTCGGCACGGTGAAGCATATAGGCCTTAAGACAACACGCATCCAAAGCCTCTCGGGGGAAGAGGTGATTTTCTCGAATACGGACCTCCTGAAAAGTCGCATCCGTAATTATAAGAGGATGAACGAACGGCGCGTTGTTTTTACCATCGGCGTGACGTACGAAACCCCCTTCGAGAAGCTTGCTTTGATCAAACCAATGTTGAGGCAAATCATTGAATCACAGCCCGGAGTTCGATTTGACAGAGCACATTTTAGGGAGTACGGCGATTCTGCACTGGTGTTCGAAACGGTCTATTTTGTCCTCGACCCGGACTACAACAAGTACATGGATATCCAGGAAACGATCAACACCGAACTGTTCAGGCGATTTGCGGAAAACAACATCGATTTTGCCTATCCAACGAGGACTCTGATCATTAAGCCGAACGGTCCGGTTGCTCCCAGATAGAGTCCCGCAGGAAAAAGGAAAAACATCGGCTTTTTTATCCGGCCCGACCGGCACCATGTGCTGAGAACATGAAGATTCCAACGAATACGATCCCTCTTGGGAACCGCGTTGCGGCCTTCTGCGTGTGTGGGTCGATCATCGTTCCCTTTTTTGGTTTTCCTGTTCAAGTCTCTTCCGCGTTTCAGGCAGCCCAGCGCACGGAAAATTCGGCGGTCTTCGTCGAGATCAAAATCACTCTCGCTGACCTCCTCCATGAAGAGGATACGGACAGCGACAAGAAGATTACTATTGACGACCCGCACATTCGTGGCACCGACAGGGGGGACAAACAGTTCTGGCTTCGGTCGACCGGGGGCAAATTATATGAGGTCGCCGGGGCATACTATCTGTCAAATCTCCTCCAGGAATTGACAGTTCACAATCAGCCGGACAACTATTCAGCCGCACTCGATGTCGGCCATATTTTCGAACCACCGACGAATCGGATTTCCAGAATGATCCGTGACGTGTACTGGGACGGATTAACGCGGCGGATTGACAGCACTGGAATTGCGAAGATTCTGTCTGACGAAAAGACCTCCACCGTCGACGGACGAAGATATGTGTACGTTCCGAATTCCGATACAGCCGCCTACCGATACTACCTGGACCTAGCGAAGAGATACCCGGACGCGGGTATGCGCGTCGTGCAACTTCCCGCCATTATCACACCTGACTACGTACGAAGTCTTCAGGGGCGCCATGGCCTTCTGACCCTCGGCCTCGAGCAGCTCAGGGGCGGGCGCTTTGCTGGAATCCCGTATGTCGTCCCCGGCGGCAGGTTCAACGAAATGTACGGATGGGACAGCTATTTCATTGCCCTCGGCCTGTTGAACGACGGGAAGATTCAACTCGCCAAAGGGTTGGTCGACAATTTCGCTTACGAGATCAACCATTACGGCAAGATCCTTAATGCAAATCGCACGTACTATCTTACCCGCTCCCAACCGCCCTTTTTGACATCGATGGCGAGTGCCGTGTATGGTGCACTTCCGAAAAACGACTCCAACAAACGCTGGCTTGGAGGTGTGCTCAATGCAGCGATCAAGGAATATCGCGATGTCTGGATGAACCGCGATCATCTCACTGTTTGCGGACTGAGTCGTTATTATGACAGCGGCTCAGGGCCGGCATCGGAGGTTGAGCCAGGGCACTACGATGAGGTTTATGCGGCATTTGCTGAAAAACATGGAATGGAAACGAAGTCCTTCGTGAAGGGATACGAGTCAGGAAGGATCAAGGACGCGGAGCTCGATCGGTTTTTTGTCAACGACCGCGCAATGCGGGAATCGGGACACGACACGAGCTACCGATTGTACAGCCGCTGTGCAAACCTGGTCACAGTTGACCTCAATTCCCTCCTTTTCAAAATCGAATCCGATATTGCCACGACGATCAGGAATGAATTTTCCGGAGCATTCACAACATCTGAGGGGACGATCGAAACAGTCGCACAATGGGAGCGTCGGGCACAGCGTCGCAGAGAACTTGTGGACTCGATCCTCTGGAATGAACAGCGTGGAATGTATTTCGACTACGATTTCGTGCAAAAGCGCCAAACCGGATATGAGAGCGCCACGACGTTTTATCCCCTGTGGGCGGGATTAGCATCACCACATCAGGCTGAGTCGATTGTCAGGAATGCCTTGCCTCTTCTCGAAACGGCCGGCGGAATCAGCGGCTCGTCCGAAGATTCTCGCGGGCCTCTCAATGCAAATCGGAAAGCACGGCAATGGGATTATCCAAATGGCTGGGCCCCGCATCAAATGCTTGTCTGGGCCGGCTTGCTGAAATACGGGTATGGTGCCATCGGCAGGCGGCTTGCGTATCGCTGGCTCTATGCCCTTACGTTGAATGCGGTGAATTACAACGGTACCATCACGGAAAAACTTGATGTCGTGCGAAGGTCACATGATGTTTTCGCCGAGTACGGGAATGTCGGAACAACCTTCGCTTACATCACCCGCGAGGGATTCGGCTGGTCGAACGCCTCCTTTCAGGTGGGACTCCGCATGATGACCCCTGAACTGAGGAGCAATCTGAATTCCTTGGTGCCACCGGAGTGGATTGAAATACGATGACACATTCCTGCTTGCTCTACGACCGGCCCGGTTGGTCGTGGACGGGTAGGCGCCGACTTCCGGGTATGCGGGAACGAATGCGAATCGAAGTTGGAACTGGAGTTCTTTGTGGTCATGACTTTCGTCCTGACCGTTTTCATTAGTTGGCCAAAGCCCGGAGGGAAAAGAGAGGAATAATCACGCTGAACTGCTCTCCGTTGGATCGCTGCATCAGATAGTATCCTTCCATACTCCCTTCCATCGTCTCCAGAATGCAGTAGCTGTTGTACTCGTGGGAATGGCCGGGATTGATCACGGGCTGCTTCCCGATAACGCCCTCCCCCTCAACCTCCTCCGTTTTCCCGCTTGAGTGTTTGATGATCCAGTGACGCCGGAGAAGTTGAACGGAATCCGCGCCAAGATTTTCAATCCTGATAAAATAGGCAAATACGAACTTGCGGCTGAGCGCCTCGGATTGGCCGTCGAGATACACCGGACGAACTGTGACTTTGATGTCGTGAGTAACTGCCGCGTACGATGTCATGAACTTTCTCCCCTCGTTGCCGAAGATACCAGCCACTCACGGGCCTCCGCTTCGCTGCGAAACACCCTCGTCTCGGTCATCTGGGACCTCATTTCGGCAAAGGATTGGTAGACACGACTGAGTCCGAACGAAACATCATTCGGAGATATAATGACATTCTTCCCACCCTCCCGCGAGTGCAAATTCCGGGCTACGATGCTGGCAAGCGCCTCGATCTCTCCCGACTTGATGGCTGAAACATCGGCATGCGAGAAATCCCACAGCACATGGAGTGTGGGAGCCGACTCATAGAACTTCCTGATAACTTCTGTGATTTCGCTGATGGCGACCGCCCCGGTGCAACGATGGACGGTCATTTGCAGGGACGGTTCCAGGGAAGTCTGGATCATAGTGCCCTCAAAGATGGATGGGAGGATTCTCTTTTGAGCATCCAGGATATTGAGAGAGGTCCTGCTTCAACTGATCCAACACCTCTGATGTAGCACGGACAGAGAGGACGAATTGTAGCGGTGCCGGCGCAACCCGCTCCCTCTATCATAACCCTGTTACAAGTTAACGAAAAAAGAAGGTCTATAGCAAGAACGACGCGCATGAACATCCTGCCGCACAATGTCCGCACCCGGAAGTAAATCTCCTCAAGTTCTTCCTCTTGTGCTAATTCCTTGCTACCTTTTCTCCGAACCATGAAAAGCGCATACAAGACTCTGCCGCTGTTGCTCTCCCGCCACATCCCCGACGACCGATTGATCACGGACGATCTGCGAAGACTGGCTCACGGTACCGACGCAAGCTTCTATCGGTTGATCCCCGAGCTCGTTGTACAGGTGGAACGTGAGGAAGAAGTCGTTGCCCTGCTCAGGACGGCCGGGGAGTCTCGTTTGCCGGTCACATTCCGCGCCGCCGGGACAAGCCTCTCCGGCCAGGCAGTTTCCGATTCGATCCTCGCCGTCCTCGGGCGGACATGGAAGAATTTTGCGATTCATGACAACGGCGCTTCGATTTCGCTTCAACCCGGGATCATCGGGTCAAGGGCAAACAGCCTTCTTGCACCTTTTGGCCGAAAGATCGGCCCCGATCCTGCGTCGATCAATGCGGCCATGATTGGCGGTATTGTGGCAAACAATGCAAGCGGAATGTGTTGCGGAACCGCCCAGAACAGCTACAACACGCTTCAGAGCATGCGTCTCATCTTCAGCGACGGGACGTTGCTCGACACGGCAGACAAATCAAGCAAAGGACGATTCCTTGAGCTCCGCCGGGATCTGGTCTCAAGAATCACAGCTCTCGCAGCACGCGTAAGATCGGATCGCGCTCTGGCGGATCGCATCAGGGGCAAATACAAAATGAAGAACACGACCGGGTACAGCCTCAATGCCCTGGTCGATTACGACGACCCGATCGAGATCATTCAGCATCTCATGGTCGGCTCCGAGGGGACTCTCGGCTTCCTCGCCGAGGTGACTCTGCGGACAGTCCCCGACCTGCCCCACAAAGCCAGTGCGTTGATGCTTTTTCCGAATATCGACGCCGCCTGTGCTTCAGTGGAACTTCTCAGAAGTTCGGCTCCTGTAGATGCTGTGGAACTCATGGACCGCGCCTCGCTCCGATCGGTGGAGACGAAAGAGGGAATGCCGGTATATCTCAAAGACCTCGATGCACAGGTTGCCTCCCTTCTGGTGGAAACCCGTTCGGAAAATGCCGCGAGCCTGAAAAGCAACATAAGCCGCATCCATGAGACCCTCCGATCTGTCTCTACCGTTCTTCCGATTTCGTTCACAGACGACCCGGCAGAGTTCGGACGCCTTTGGAATATCCGCAAAGGCCTCTTCCCCGCTGTAGGTGCGATGAGACAGACAGGAACAACGGTCATCATCGAAGACGTGGCGTTTGCAGTTCCGGCTTTGGCCAGGGCAACGCTTGACCTCCAAAAGCTTTTCAAGAAACACGGCTATGAAGATGCGATTATCTTCGGCCATGCCCGCGACGGAAATCTCCATTTTGTGTTCAAGCAGGATTTCAATTCAGCGCCGGAGGTTGACAGGTACAAAAGATTCATGGACGATCTGACGACCATGGTGGTGAAGCAATACGACGGATCGCTGAAGGCTGAACACGGGACGGGCCGCAACATCTCGCCGTTTGTCGAATTGGAATGGGGAACGGAAGCCTACGGGCTGATGAAGGAGATCAAGGCGATATTCGATCCGGACAACATTCTGAATCCCGGCGTGATCCTCAACCCCGATCCCCTTGCCCATCTCAGGAATCTGAAACCGCTTCCTCCGGCCGATCCCATAGTCGATAAGTGCATCGAGTGCGGATTCTGTGAAACGCACTGTCCCTCGAAGGACCTCACGCTGACCCCGCGCCAACGCATTGCCGTCTTCAGGGAAATGAAGCGTCTTGAAATGACAAGGGAAGACAACGGAAGGCTGGGCAGGATCAGGAAGGACTACGACTACTACGGAGACCAGACTTGCGCCACGGACGGCCTGTGCGCCCTTGCATGCCCCGTGAATATCAATACAGGCGAGCTCGTCAAAGAAATACGCTCAAAGGAGCATGGAACCCTGGCAACGCGGCTGGCGGGATTCATCGCCGGTCACATGGCGTTGACAACATCGGGTGCAAGGTTCTTTCTCAATTTGCTCTTTGTTGTGCGGCAGGTTCTAGGCACGAGAGTCATGGAAGTTCTCGCAGGTGCGGTACACGGATTGACCGGGGGCATCCTGCCGCTTTGGAACAGGGAGATGCCGCGTGGGGCCCACCGCTTGCCAACACAGAGCGCAGGGGAACATGGGAAGCCCAAGGTGGTCTATTTCCCAACCTGCATCAACCGTACATTCGGGTCTGCTCCGGACTCCCCCGAGCCGTCGCTTGTCGCTGTTGTGCCGCGGCTTCTCAGGAAAGCGGGGTTTGAAGTTATTATCCCTGCAAACGCGGATGCACTTTGCTGCGGGATGGCATTTTCCAGCAAGGGATTCAAACAAGCGGGAATGACGAAGAGCAGAGAACTGGAGCAGGCACTGACCGCCGCCTCAGAGAACGGCCGGTACCCGATTGTCGTTGACATGAGTCCCTGCCTCCTTCGAATGAAAGAGACCTTTGGGCCTGCACTGAAAATCTATGATCAGATCGAATTTGCGCTCGAGTTTCTTGTCGACCGTCTCCCGATAAGGAAATTGCCCGAACCTGTCGTGATTCACGCTACCTGCAGTGCGATCAAGATGGGAATAAACGGAAAGCTCGTCGAGCTGGCAAAGAAATGCGCTGATTCGGTGATTGTTCCCGTTGAGATTGAGTGTTGCGGATGGGCTGGCGATCGGGGTTTCACGGTACCGGAGCTGAATCAGTCAGCCCTGGCAGAACTTCGTTCTCAGATTCCCGAAAACTGCAGGAAGGGTTACTCTACGAGCCGAACGTGTGAAATCGGCCTCTCACTCCACGGCGGCGTCAACTATCAATCTATCTTTTATCTGATAGACCAATGCTCAGGGAGAGGTTCCTGAGTCCCTCACTTCTTCTTTGAAGTCGATTTATCAAGCCCCCACCGTTTCAACTCATTGACCATCGCGTGATCCGTAAGATCGTACTGGATCGGAGTCACCGAAACGTACTTGTGCGATACTGCCCACTGGTCGACATCCTGTCCCTCATCCATCTCGACCAGCGCCCCCGTGAGCCAGTAATACTCCTTGTTCGCAGGATCCCGACGGGCGTCAAACGTATCATCCCACACGGATTTCCCCTGGCGCGTTATGCGAACCCCTTTGATGTCTTTCTCCTTCAGCGGAGGAATGTTCACATTCAACAATGTCCCTTTCGGGAGCCCGTGCCGGGCAACTAGCCGGACAATTTTAGCCGAAAATTTCGCCGCAAAGGAAAAATCGGCCGGCCGGAATGTGGTGAGTGAAACAGCGACCGACGGGATCCCCAGGATCGTCCCCTCCGTTGCAGCCGAAACCGTACCCGAATAGAGAACGCTGATGGCCGTGTTGGATCCGTGGTTGATGCCCGAGACCAGCACATCCGGTTTGCGCTTGAGAAGAGCCTTGACAGCCAGCTTCACCGCATCGGCCGGGGTTCCCTCGACCGCATAACCGAAGAACTTGCCGTCCTTCTGAAAGGGCTTTACGCGAAGCGGATGGTTCATCGTGATCGCATGTCCCACGGCGCTCTGCTGCCGGTCCGGTGCGACAACCGTAACCTCCCCTACAAGCTTCAACTCACTGACAAGCGCGGCAATGCCCTGGGCGTCAATGCCGTCATCATTGGAGACCAGAATCCGGAGTCTTTTCTTTTTTTGAACATTCATGAGAAGCGGAAAAACCGCCCCTCTAGTAGCTCTCGCTCTTTGAGGGGAATTTTCTTTCTTTGATATCTTTGACGTAGGACCCGACAGCCTTTCGAACTTCTTCGGCGAGGTTTGCATAGCGGCGGACAAAGCGGGGATGAAAATCTTCATAGAGTCCAAGCATGTCCGAAATAACCAGAATCTGGCCGTCGCAGCTTGGTCCTGCTCCTATCCCGATGGTCGGAACTTTGACTGAAGCCGTGACTTTGGCTGAAAGCGCTGCCGGGACCTTCTCCAGAACAATTGAGAACGCCCCTGCCTCTTCCAGTATCTTTGCATCCCTGAGAATCCGCTTCGCCTCTTCCGGTGTCGCCCCTCTCGGCTGATAACCACCGAACTTGTGTATTGATTGTGGCGTAAGGCCCAGATGGCCCATCACGGGTATTCCGGCACTCGTTGTCATTCTTACCATGTCGGCCACTCGTTCACCCCCCTCAACTTTCACGCCTCCTGCAGCCGTTTGTTTCATGATGCGCCCTGCGTTTCTGAATCCCTCCTCCGCATTGGCCTGATAAGTCATGAAGGGCATGTCCACAATCACCATCGCCCGATTCACTCCGCGGACAACGGTCTTCGCATGATAGATCATCTCGTCCAGTGTTACCGGAAGGGTCGTCTCCTGTCCCTGAAAAACCATTCCGAGCGAGTCGCCGACAAGAATAATGTCGACGCCCGCCTGATCGACCAGCTTCGCAGTGAGAAAATCGTAGGCCGTCAAACAGGCGATCCGTTTCGAATCCCGTTTCATCGCCACGACGGTCTTCGTCGTCACCCTTTTTGCATCGTCAGGTTTTTGATTCGACATGAAGGTACTCCGCTGAATGTGTGGAGGACTTTGAATCGAAATCGACATTCCAAACTTCTTCAAATCCCGTGCGAACGGCAGAAGCGACATCCTCGAAAGAAACGGCCGTCCCAAGAACCTCCCGAAGGTCGGTCGTGCGCGACGTGAGCTGTTCGGACAAATACTCCCGTTGATCAGGGGTCAGGACAAGGAAGTCAACGAGGCGCCGGTGTTCGGGACCCAGAAGGATCGAGCCATGCTGAAGGACGATTTCCCCGCCCTTGGCTGCGGCATACCGACGCTGCGCGCTTCCCACGAGTTTCTTTCCTCCAACCATGATTTCGTTCCTTGCCGAGCTCACAAAACATGCAGCCGCTTCGACCTTCCGATAGAGACTGGGGAAATGCGGCTGGGAACGTTCCAGCGACGCATCGACGCCAAGAGTTTGAAGTCCTGCAACAAGCGCGAGACTGATCTTGTTGTAGATGGACGGGATGTTGGCCCCCTCTGCATGCATGACGACACTGTACGTCAGCTCATTCTCGTGAAGGATTCCCCTCCCGCCCGTTGGACGCCGAACCACGTCGATTCCCGCTGCCTCAACCCTGTCCATCCGGATTTCGTCCCATGACTGGTTCCACCCTAGTGAAATGGCGGGAGGATTCCAGCCGTACACGCGAACAGTGGAGACTTTGCCACCCGAAGCTGCTTTCCGGGCGAGATCAACGTCAAAATCCATGTTCCGTGAACCGCTTGAGAATCCCGTATGGAGGAACTGCCAGGTCGTCGTCATGCTAGTTCTTCAGCTGTGCCAGGCCGGGGATTATTCCGCGCTTGCTGTCTGCAATGAACGAGAGAACCTTCTCAACCTCCTTCGTCCGCTCAACCTCTTCTTTGATTCTTGCGACTGCTTGCGAAACGTTGAGGCCTGACTTATAGAGAAGCCGATAAGCTTGATCCAGTGCGGCAATGGCCTTGTCATTGAAGCCCCTTCGCCGAAGGCCGATGATGTTCAGGCGTTCGAAGGACAAGGGATCTGACCCGGCGAGGATATAGGGAGGAACGTCTTTCGATACGCGGAATCCGCCGCCAATCATCGCGTGTTCTCCGACATGGACGAATTGATGAATAGGTGTAAGCCCTCCCACAATAACCCAGTCTCCGAAAACGACATGCCCGCCCAGCGCGACGCAGTTGGCCAGGATGACGTTGTTCCCGATTTGGCAATCGTGAGCTACATGCGAATAAGCCATGAAGAGGCAATTCTTGCCGATACGCGTCACTCCACTCTCCGTGGTGGCCCTGCTGAGAGTCACGAACTCGCGGACGACCGTGTTGTCTCCCACTTCAAGGTAGGTTGTCTCCCCCGCATACTTCATATCCTGGGGCGGCCCGGCAATGGCTGCCCCGTGATGAATCTTGCATTCCCGGCCTATCCGGGCACCGTTGCTGATCGCGACATTCGAGCCGATCCACGTCCCGTCACCGATGTGAACATCGTCCTCAACAACAGAAAAAGGACCGATGGTGACGTTCGCACCCAGCTGCGCTTTCGGACTCACCACTGCGCGGGAATCAATTTTGGCGCTCATAGAATACCGGATGTTTTTGGTGAAAGGGGGTGCTACACTCCTGTCTGAGCCGGCGTCCGATCAACGATCATCGCTGTGAATTCACCCTCAGCAACCACGTCTCCGTCGACAATGGCTTTCCCCTTCACCAGAATCACCTTGCTCCTGCGGCTCACCAACTCCACGTTGAGGAATAACTGATCCCCGGGTACGACGGTCTTTCGGAATTTCACATTGTTCATCGCCATGAAGTACACAAGCTTGTTTCCCGGATTTTCGGTTCCGTTCAAGAGTAACACGCCTCCCGCCTGCGCCAGAGCCTCCATGATCAGCACGCCCGGCATCACCGGGGCGCCGGGAAAATGTCCCTGGAAGAAATGCTCATTGAATGTTACGCTCTTCACCCCGACGACTCGTTTATCAAGCTCGAAATCGACGATCTTGTCGACAAGGAGGAAGGGATACCGGTGAGGCAGTATCCGTTGGATGGCATTCGTGTCGAATACGATCCCCTCTTTCTTTTCGTGCTGATACCTGCGAACCAGCTTTCTCTGCTGATAGAGCTTTCTGACTTTTCTCGCAAACTCGATGTTGCTCGCGTGGCCCGGTCTGGCGGCAAGGATCTGCGCTTTCAACGGCGTTCCAATCAAAGCCAGGTCGCCGATGAGGTCGAGAAGCTTGTGCCGCGCCGGCTCATTACGGTAGTGCAGCTTCTTGTTGTTGAGCGTCTTCGTGCTTCCGAGAATGACGGAATGGTCGATACCCAGCTTGTGAGCAAGCGCCTTGAGCTTGGGGTCGTCGATATTGCGATCGACTATCACGATCGCGTTATCCATATTACCCCCTTTAATCAGCCCCTGCTCGCGCAGTTGTTCCACTTCATGCAAAAAACAAAACGTCCTTGCGGACGAAAACTCGCTCACGAATTCCTTTTCAAGATTGAACATGCCGGTGTGCTGACTTCCGAGGGCCGGATTATTGTAATCAATGACAACCGAAATCCGGAAATCATCGGTGGGCAATGCCACAATGTCGACCCCTTTTTCTTCATTCTGGTAGTGAATCGTCTGGTCGATGATCAGGTAGTCTTTCGGCGCCTCCTGGTCCTCGAAACCCGCCTCTGTCAGCATATCGACAAACGGCTTGGCGCTTCCATCCGCAATAGGAGGTTCGATGTTATCCAGCTCGACAATGAGATTGTCGATTTGAAGTCCCACAATGGCTGCCAACACGTGCTCGGTCGTGTGCACGCGGGCATCGCCGACGGCAAGCGTTGTTCCGCGCTCAACGTCAACAACGTGATCGACATCGGCCGGAATCTCGGGAGATCCCCCCAAATCCACGCGCCGAAATCGGATGCCGTAGTCTTCCGGCGCCGGTTTGAATGTCATGGTGGTCGTCACACCGGTGTGCAATCCGACACCGTGCATCGAGACGTGCTTCTTGATTGTTCGCTGATGTACCAGCATGACTTCCTCAGATTATGATTTTGTCAGCTTCTTCAACAGGCTATCGACCTTCTGCCGCAACTCCCTTACCTCCAGAGCAAGTTCGGGGAGCGATCGAATGACCGCTTCGATCCTCATCGCCTTACTCCTCTCCTTTATCGGCGTGCCGAAAAAGGTCTTTCCAGGCTCTTTGATCGATTTTGGAATTCCCGATTGCGCATAGATGATGGTCTTGTCGGCAACTTCAAGATGTCCGGCAAACCCCACCTGCCCGCCCACCATGACATTCTTCCCGATCTTCGTGCTTCCGCTTATTCCTGACAGGGCCGCGATCACCGTGTTCTCGCCAATGACAACATTGTGCGCCACCTGAATCAGGTTATCGAGCTTGACGCCCCTCTCGATACGGGTTTCGCCCATCGTCGCCCGGTCGATCGAGCAGTTGGACCCGATCTCAACGTCGTCTCCGACGACGACAATCCCCAGTTGCGGTATCTTCTCGTACGTCCCGTCGGGCTTCGGAGCAAAGCCAAATCCGTCACTGCCGATGACCGTACCCGAATGAATTGTCACCCGGTTCCCAATCCTGCATTGATGATAAAGCGTGACGTTCGGATAAAACAGACATTCTCTACCGATTTCTGCCTGCATCCCCACAACACACCCTTCAGCAATTCGAGTCCCGTCACCGATGATAACGCCGTCGCCGACAACGACGCAGGCTCCAAGATCGACATTCTTCCCGATCTTCGCCGCGGGTGAGACAACTGCAGTCGGATGAACTCCGGTGGGAAACGCGTCCAAAGCGGGTGTCAGGCGCTTCAGGACCTTGAGAAACGCGAGGTAGGGATCGTCGACTCTGACCAGCGCAGGAATACGCCCGGAAGTTTTCGCCTGGTCGAATTTCCGCGACACGAGAATCGCGGAAGCCTTTGTGAGAACAAGGTACTTCTCATACTTGGGATTGGCCAGGAAGGTGAGATCGCCCGGACCCGCCTCTTCAAGCTTTGCCACACGTAAGATCTCAACGGTTCCGTTTCCAACAACCTCTCCGTTGAGCCAGGCGGCAATTTCAGAGACGGTCATGAAGAATCAGTTCGCTTTCGGCGATGTGGGCGCTAATGTTGCGTTAAGCTTTTGGAGGACCTTCGTGGTCAGATCATGCTTTTCGTTCGCGTACATCATCAGAATCTCGCCGCTCTTGTCCAGAACATAGTCGTAGCCCTCTTCTGTCGCAACGTCCTGAATGGCTTTGAAGACCCGATCCTGAACCGGCTTCATGAGGTCGTTCTGTTTTTGAAACAGCTCGCCGCTTTGGCCGAATTTCTGGCTCCGGTAGTCCGCGATGCGCTGATCCAGATCCCTCAAATCACGCTCCGCCTCTGCCCGCCGTGCATCGGTCATGATCAGTTTCTTCTGATTGTAGTCATCGAACTTCTTCTGCCAGTCCTGTTGCATCTTGTTCAACTCGCCTTGCCACTCGACAACCAGCGCATCCAGCTGCTTCTGCGCATCCTGGGCGTCAGGCAATTGTTTCATGATCGCATCAGTACTGACATGTCCGATCTTTTGCTGGGCCGTCGCACTACCGGCCAGCAACATCATCGAAACCATGCACATCAGAAAATTCTTCATGCTTGTTCCTCTTCGGCTTACCATCCGGAACATATTTACGCTGAGGCCCTCACTTCTTGCTGGACTCTCCCCGCTTCAACCGATCAAGAACCTTGTAGGTCAGATCGAATTTGGAGTCTGCATAAAGCAGCAGGATGTCGTTAGCCTTGTCGAATACGAAACTGAAGCCCTCCTCCTTGGCCACCGTTTCGATGGCTCTGAGAATCTTTTCCCGAATCGGGGCAAGCTTCTTGTCGCGCAGTTGCTGTGCCTCGCCGTTTTGCCCGAATTTCTGTGCCTGAAAATCGCGGGCCCTTTGCTGAAGGTCGGCAAGCTCTTTCTGCTTCGATTCCTTTGCAGATGCCGCCATGACCGCCTCTTTCTTCTGATACTCCTCAACGCCCTTCTGTAAATCCTCCGACATCTTCTGCAGCTCATCCTGCCACTGTTTGAAAACACCCTCCAGCTCCTTCTGTGCAACCTGCGCCTCGGGCAAATCGTTGATGATCTTCTCTGAATCCACGTACGAGAGACGCGGTGCCTGGGCAAAGGCAACGGTTGCTGCAAATGCCATACACATCAGGACGAGAACAGCGCTGAATGATTTCTTGGTCACGAGAACCTCACTTGTTGATGAATGTTAATTTCTGATTTCTGACTTCTGATCTCTGACTTCTGATCTCTGACTTCTGACTTCTGATTTCTGACTTGTCTAAAAACTTCTGCCAAACTGGAAATGGAACTTCCATCCTGCCGGAATGTCTCCGTGGAACAACCCGTCAAAACCGTGACCGTAATCGAATCCTATGAGCCCGATCGGGTTGATCAGAAGACGTACACCGATACCCGCAGATCTCTTCAGGTCCATCGGATTCATGACTTTCGGTTCGGCCCACACATTGCCCGCCTCCGCAAATCCAAGTATGTAGATCGGAATCGGGTTCATTGCCAATGCAAACCGGAGTTCGGCGGAGTGTTTGATCATGCCGCGGCCACCGATGATCCCTCCCCTCGAGGTGAGCGACGCTGTTCTTCGGGGTCCAACACTTCTGTCATCATACCCCCGAAGAGGAGTGGTCGAGAATTGCCCAAGACCCGTTCCACCCATGTAGAAGTAATCCTGAATGGGGATGAACGATGTCTTGTCGAAGCCAAAGAGAAACCCGAAGACCGTCGAAAGATTCAGGGCAACGCGGCTGCTGTTGAGAATGGGAACGTACCAATCCGCGCTGAAAACGTGCTTGTGATACTTCGCCGTTCCGGGCAGAAAAGGGCCCCCTGAAATTTCAGTGAGCAACGAAAGGTTCGAACCGCTCGTCGGGAATATAGGGCTGTCCGTGCTGTTCCTGCTGAGCACCTGAGACACACCGACCTGAGTCGACGTCCCCGACGCATAGAAATCACCCCCGGCGTTCACCTCGTTGCTCTGGTATCGGATCGTCCAGTCGCCGCGGAAGAGGTTGTCCGGCCATCGGAGTCTTCGGCCAACCCGCAACGATGCACCCGTAATCCGATAGTCATAATCGAAATAAATCACCCGAGTGTCAAACAGGCTGATTCCAAACAGCGTTGGCGTGTCAAACATCCACGGCTCGGTAAACCCGATGGTGAATGTCCGGTAGCGGTTTGCCTCTCCGAATTGCCAGTCGAAGTTGAGAACTTGACCGGCTCCGCCCTGGAGCGGGCGGGAAATCGAAAAGTTGTTGAACGTAAGGCCCAGTCCGCCGTTGAATCCAAACGCCCCGCTGTAGCCCACCGACATATTGAATGTGTCGCTGGATTTCTCATCTACCGTGTATTCGATGTCAACGGTATTGTTCTCCGGATGTATTCTCGTGTCGGGCCGTATTTTTTCGGGATTGAAGTAGTTCAGCTGTGCCAGCTGACGAACGCTTGAAATGATTGCCTGGCGGCTAAAGTAATCCCCGGGCCTCGTGTAAAGTTCGCGCCGAACCACTTTTTCATAGGTCTTCCCGTTTCCTGTGATCAGGACGCGGCCGATACGAAACTTGTCCCGCTCCCGGATCCTGATAATGATATCCAAACTATCCTCGCCTACGCGAACCTCTTCCGGCTCCGCCTGAAAAAGGAGATACCCGGTATCATAGTACAGTGAGGCGACGTCCGCTTCATCCTCATTCCTGAACAGGTTCTTCTCGAATTTCTCCTTGTCGTAGACGTCCCCCTGCTGAAATCCCAGCCTCAGGTTGAGAATTTGTGATGTGTAGACCGTGTTCCCCTGCCAGATCACATTCCTCACTTTGTACTGGGGTCCTTCGAATACATAGACGTCGACCGTCAGATAGCGTTTTTCGTCGTCGTACGCGAGCGTATCTTTGAGAATCTCGGCGTCGCGGAAACCGTTCTTGCGGTAATACTCGATAAGAAGCTGCTTGTCTTTTTCGTATTCCTTCGGCTTGAATTTCCTGCTTACCCAGAACTGCCACCAAGGCGGATCATTGGTTTCCTTGAATGCCCCCCGAAGATCGCCATCGTCGAAATGCGAATTGCCGAAGAAATTGATCGAGCCGACCTTCACAACCGAGCCTTCATCAATTGCCACGACAAGATTGACACGACGAGAGCTCGTGTCTTCACTTGCCGTCAATTTGGTGTCGATCCTGGCATTCAGGTAGCCCTCTTTCTCGTATTCCATTTTGAGCAGAAGCTTGATCGTCGAGAGCTCCTGCGGGCTGACCAATTGACCTTTCGTGAGGTTTATCTTTTTCTGAATGTCTTCCGTGCTCAATTCATCGTTGCCGGTGATCTCAATCGACTCCAAACGCGGATTCTCTTTGACGCGAATGAGAAGGTATACACCGTTCTCAACGCGGTTTTCGATCAGAATCTGAACATCCGAGAACAGTTTCAGTTGATAAAGCCGGTGAATGGCCGTGGAGGTCTCTCCTCCGGGCACGGAGATTTCTCCTCCGACTTTGAGGCCCGTATTGGCGATAACTGCCTGCGGATCCGCGGATGTCTGACCCTCAACGGAGATACCGAGGATTTGGTAAACCTCCGGTCGTTGCTGGGCATACAGGGATGGGAGGGAAAAAATCAGGACTGCGAGAGCGACCCTACAATTTCGCAACACTTTTGAGAAACCTTTCCACATATTCCAATCGACCCCCCTGCGACTTCTGAAGTTGTTCGCTGACCATTCCGAAACGCCGTTCTCTCTTCTGGAATTCTGAGATGGCGGCGTAGAGATTCTTGCGGCGAAAAGCGGGCCAGTACTCTTCAGAAATGTAGAGCTCGGTGTAGGCGAGTTGCCATAAAAGAAAATTGCTGATTCGCAGCTCCCCGCTCGTTCGGACAAGAAGATCGGGGTCCGGAAAGTCCTTTGTTGCCAGATACCGCGAAACCGTTTCCTCACTGATATCCTCCCGTCTCAAAGCCCCTGACCGAAGATCGTCGGCTATATGCTTGATCGCATTGGTGAGATCCCAACGCCCGCTGTAGCTCAATGCGAGAATCAGGGTCAAGCCGGAATTCTGTTGCATCAGCTTGACGGCATCAAAAAGCTCGTCCTGAACATCCTGCGGAAGCTGAGCGATCTCTCCGACTGCCTTCAACTGCACTTCATTTTGATGCAACCGGTCCCTCTCATCCCGGAGGGCTTTCAATAATAGACGCATGAGAAGCGAAACTTCTTCCCGCGGCCTCTTCCAGTTCTCGGTGGAGAAAGCGTAGAGCGTCAGATACTTGACGCCCAGCTGACCGCAGGCTTCAACAATATCCCGGACGGAGTTAACCCCTTCGTGATGACCGGCGATACGTGGCATCCCCCTCTTTTTCGCCCATCGGCCATTCCCATCCATAATGATGGCAATGTGTTGCGGGATCTCGCCCCCTTCAATCAGGCGATCTTGCAGCTTCTTATCGTGTCCGGTGGCTTTTTCTAAAGGCACTTGTTTCTCGGGCGTTTTTTCAAGGGTAAGACAAAATTTATACTTTTTTGGTTTGAAAGTCAAAGAAAAGAGTGAGATGAACGGCCTTTCTCCTTTGCTGACAAGGAGATTTGCCGTTTGGTGTGCGTTGACCCCGTTTCTTGACTGCCCCTTCTAATTTGGTTATATTGATCTAGAAACTTTTCCCAATCTGACTTGGTTATAGTGGGGGAAATTCGTCCCCTTCATCGTTCCAAACCCATCAGCGAGAGGCATAATGGAAGGAAATTTTTCGAATCGTGTGCAGGATGTGATTCGGCTGAGCCGTGAGGAAGCCCTCCGGCTTGGGCACGACTATATCGGAACCGAGCATCTCCTTCTTGGAATCATACGCGAAGGAGAAGGGATAGCCGTCAAGATCCTCCGGAACCTCGGCGTCGATCTGTACAAGCTCAAAAAGGCGATCGAGGACACTGTCCGGACTTCGGGCGGGACCCTTACCATCGGCAATATCCCTCTTACCAAGCAGGCTGAGAAGGTTCTTAAGATCACATACCTGGAAGCGAAGCTCTACAAGTCGGATGTCATCGGAACGGAGCATCTCCTTCTCTCCCTTTTGCGTGACGACGACAATATCGCCGCTCAAATACTGCATCAATTCAATGTCCACTATGACGTGGTCCGAAACGAGCTGGACAATATCATTTCGGGCAAACCCTCGACACCCCCGGCGCAGCACACAGCGGAGAAAAAGACCGACAAATCGAAGACTCCGGTTTTGGACAACTTTGGCCGTGATTTAACCAAACTTGCCATGGAAGACAAGCTCGACCCCATCGTCGGACGCGAAAAAGAGATAGAACGCGTGGCCCAGGTGCTGAGCAGAAGAAAGAAGAACAACCCCGTTCTGATCGGCGAGCCCGGAGTGGGAAAATCGGCCATCGCCGAAGGCCTTGCGCTTCGCATCACCCAGAAGAAGGTCTCACGGGTCCTGCACGACAAGCGCGTCGTTACCCTGGACCTCGCCGCCCTTGTGGCGGGAACCAAGTATCGGGGACAGTTCGAAGAGCGGATGAAAGCCGTGATGAATGAGCTGGAAAAGGCCAAGGATGTCATTCTCTTTATCGACGAGCTTCACACGATCGTCGGTGCGGGCGGTGCCAGCGGCTCCCTCGACGCATCCAACATGTTCAAACCCGCCCTGGCCCGCGGCGATCTGCAGTGCATCGGTGCGACGACGCTCGACGAGTATCGCCAGTATATTGAAAAAGACGGCGCACTCGACAGAAGGTTCCAGAAAATCATGGTCGATCCGACTACGGTGGATGAGACCATCCAGATTCTGCAGAATATCAAGGAAAACTACGAGAATCATCACGGCGTCCGCTATTCCGCCGAAGCGGTTGATGCGGCCGTGCGCCTGAGCGATCGCTACATTACGGATCGGTATCTACCCGACAAGGCGATCGATGTCATGGACGAAGCCGGATCACGGGTGCACCTGGCCAATATCGTCGTACCCAAGGAGATTCTGCACCTCGAAGAAGAAATCGAGAAGATCAAGCAGTCAAAGAATCAGGTTGTCAAGAATCAGAACTTCGAAGAGGCGGCGCGGCTGAGAGACCTTGAGAAGAAACTTCTGAGCGACCTTGAAATTGCCAAGCGCGAATGGGAGTTGAAGGCCCAAGACACGGTGTACGAGGTAACGGATGATGATTGTGCTTCGGTCGTTGCCATGATGACCGGCATACCAGTTCAGAAGGTCGCGCAAAGCGAATCCGAAAAACTCCTCAAGATGGTTGACATCCTGAAGACCGTCATTGTCGGCCAGAACGAAGCAATAGAGAAGCTTACAAAAGCGATCCGCAGGACCCGAGCCGGACTGAAAGATCCAAAGAGGCCGATCGGATCGTTCATTTTCCTCGGGCCCACGGGCGTGGGAAAAACCGAGCTGGCAAAAGCACTTGCCCGCTATCTCTTTGATTCAGAAGAGGCCCTGATTCGCATCGACATGAGCGAGTATATGGAGAAATTCTCCGTCTCCCGCCTTGTCGGAGCGCCCCCGGGCTACGTCGGATATGAGGAAGGCGGACAGCTTACGGAAAAGGTGAGACGGAAGCCATACTCGGTTGTCCTTCTCGACGAGATTGAAAAGGCCCACCCGGATGTTTTCAACATTCTTCTCCAGGTGCTCGACGACGGCCTCCTGACCGACAGCTTAGGCAGGCGCGTTGACTTCAAAAACACGATCCTGATCATGACCTCCAACATCGGCTCGAGGGACATCAAGTTTGCGGGCTCCTTCGGGTTCGGTACTCAATCGACGAAAGACAAGTACCAGACGATGAAAGGAAGCATTGAAGACGCCCTGAAGAGGGTGTTCAATCCGGAATTCCTGAACCGTGTCGACGAAACAATCGTATTCCACAGCCTCGAACGGGAAGACATCGTCAAGATTATCGACATCGCTGCCAAGGACCTCATCCAGCGAATGGGAACGATGGGAATCACGATCGAACTCATGAAAGCGGCAAAGGAATTCCTGGCGGACAAGGGATACGACCCTGCCTTCGGCGCCCGTCCTCTCAGAAGAGCAGTCCAGAAATATGTCGAGGATCCGCTGGCAGAGGAGATTCTGAAGGGAACATTTGCCTCGGGCAGCAAGGTGAAGGTGAGTTTCAGCAAGAAGTCGGAAGAGCTGAAGTTCGTCGACTCCTCAAAAGACAAGGGCGGCGACGAGCTGAAAGAGCAGGACGAAGAAGTGGCCGACGTTTCCTGAGCGGAGGATGGAACAGTCGAAGAGAACCCCCCGGTCGATATCGATCGGGGGTTTTTTGTTGCATGATGAATAGAACACGGATGGGCACTGAAAGAAACGGAAAAAGAACATTCTCCGATCCGTGCAGCACCGGGGCTGTCGGGAACCGTTTCCCGACAGTCAAAGGGAAAGCACCCCCAACATAGGAACACTGATCTCCACTGAAACAAACTGAAAAGGAACGGATTGTTGGTTCCGTGAGATCTAAAAACAGCAATCCCCCGACTTTTGGCCGGGGGATTGAACGCCCGAGAGAATTCTCTCGTCAGACTTTCACGACATTGGCAGCCTGAAGTCCTTTTGGTCCCTGCTGCACTTCGAACTCGACGGTGTCGCCCTCGTTCAAGCTCTTGTAGCCATCACCCACGATCGCTTTGAAGTGGACGAACACATCTTCTCCACCCTGACGCTGGATGAAGCCGTACCCTTTTGCAGCGTTGAACCATTTGACGGTTCCGCGTTCCATTGGGATTGCTCCTTGAAACTTGTTATACATACGTACAGCCTGCTGGCCTTTGAACAGATGCTGCCATTCGGTCTACGACTCTAACGAGTCGTAAGGCTCGTAGAGCAGAAAGCCTTGTTTGCAAGCGTCCGAATTCCCGCGTACGCGGGAACAAACTTCAAGGGGCTTCAAACAATCCCGGTGAACGGGTCCATCAGACATCAGGCAACGACGGTGTACTGTTAATTGCAGTTGGAAAATACTCATCCTTATGCAAAAAAGCAAGACGACTCGCTTTCATGCCATCGGATCACGTCCGTTGAAACGGACGCGGGTGAAACGGCGTCCGGATCAAGAAATGGTTCCACCTAAAACAAGTGCTGATTATATCCTCTTCTACAAACCTTTCGGCGTCTTGTCGCAATTCACCTCGTCTGAAGAACGACCGTGTCTTAAGGACTTTGGACCGTTCCCCCGGGACGTGTACCCCGTCGGGCGGCTGGACCAGGATAGCGAGGGTTTGCTGCTCCTCACAAACGACACGGACATCAACCATCGGCTGACGGATCCGCGGTTCGAACACGAAAAAACCTATCTTGTGCAGGTGGAGGGTGTACCAACGGAAGACTCGATCATGGCGCTCCGGAACGGCGTCCTCGTCCAGGGCCGCAAGACTCTTCCGGCAAAGGTGACCCCCCTCCAATCTCCCCCTTCGCTCCCCCCACGCGGTGTTCCGATCCGGGTGAGGAAGACCATTCCCACCTCCTGGCTCGAGATGACCCTTCGGGAAGGAAGGAATAGACAGATCCGTAAAATGACGGCAGCGGTTGGGTTTCCGACTCTTCGGCTCGTTCGCATACGCATCGCAAGCCTCACAACGGGAAAACTCGGCCCGGGAGAATATCGGAACCTCACACTGCCGGAGATTTCCGCCTTGCGGGAACTGGTGATCTGAATACCGGAGGGCAAAAAAGCGACCCCGGCACACCTTGGATGCACCGGGGTCAGGGAGGCTGTCATAGATCCGCCGAGTGAACGGCAGACCCATTATCCATAACGTAATGGCGCAGCGAGAGGTTCCCGGATCACTCTCCGATAACCGCTCCTTCGCCCTCAATTCGGATCACGGTCTTTGGACCGGTAATCGACGCAGGATCAAATTTCTTCCCCTGTTCCTGCGCTTCGTGCTCTCCCTGTTTAATCAGATCTTCCTTTGACGTAATCTTGACCGAGACAACCCCCTCGGCCTTCACCTTCTTCCCTTTTACTTCCTTGGGGAATTCGATGACGCCGTCCTGAACCTTAAACTGCATTGCCTCCGTGGACGTCGTGTCCTTGATCTTGATCCAGCATCCCATCATCTGACATACCTCGTCGATTTCACCCTCGATCAGGATTCTTTTCCCCTCAAACTTCTGCGGGTTCTTCAGTATGTCCGCGATCGCCGTCTTTTCTTTGACGGTCAGGTCTTTTCCGTATTTCTTGCCGTCGCCCGCCAACGCACTCAACGTAAAAAGAAAGAGCACCGAGAAAAGAACCAGTTGACGAATCTTCATTCTTCATCCTTTCATTTAGAGATAGTGACTCCTCAAGTATAGGGAATATTACCTTCAATGTCGATTTTCATGGAAGAATTGGGGAAAAAATCTTTATCTTGGGTCGTTCGATTAAAACAGGATCGAGGAATCTGCATGGCCGAAACACTTACCGTTACCGACAACCGCACGGGTAAGAAATACGAAATTCCAATTGAATTCAACGCCATCCGGGCACTTGATTTGAGGCAGATCAAGACCGGGGAAGACGATGTTGGACTCGTTTCCTACGACCCGGCCTTCATGAACACTGCGTCCGTGAAGAGCCGCATTACCTACATCGACGGAGAGAAAGGGATCCTGCGATATCGAGGATACCCTATCGAACAACTCGCCGAGCATTCAACCTCATTCATGGAAGTGGCGTACCTCTTGTTGAGAGGCGAGCTTCCGGCAAAGAAGCAGCGAGAAGAATGGCGGAATCTGATCAGGACCCATACCTTTGTGCATGAGAACGTCAAGAAATTAATGGAACCATTCCCCTACGATGCTCACCCGATGGGAATGTTCATCAGCACCATCGCCGCTCTCACAACATTCTATCCCGAAGCAAAAAACATCTTTGATGCGGAAATTCGCCAGCGGCAGATAGTCCGTCTCATTGCCAAGGTTCCCACGATCGCCGCCTTCTCCTACCGTCACTCAAAGGGAATGC
>Ga0209002_10000037_pt1 | contig 70049 bp, 83 predicted proteins | sample Rifsed16ft2_FD_184010 | JGI IMG/M metagenome (GOLD analysis project Ga0209002, IMG submission 184010) | Soil microbial communities from Rifle, Colorado, USA - sediment 16ft 2 (version 2) | ecosystem: Environmental > Terrestrial > Deep subsurface > Rock core/Sediment | place: Rifle, Colorado...
CTCCGACCCCCCTGCATCGCGCCATGGAGCGGATTCGAGCCGCCCGCGGGCCCGCCCTCCGGTGCCGGGGGTGGCGCCAGGAAGCGATCCTCCGGATGCTCGAGAACAACCTCGAGAACGCGGAGCGCCCGGAGGAGCTCGTCATCTACGGGGGCACGGGGAAGGCCGCCCGGAACTGGGACGCCTTCCGGCGGATCGTCGACGCCCTGACCTCCCTCGGGGAGGACGAGACCCTCCTCGTCCAGAGCGGGAAGCCCGTCGCCGTGTTCCGCACCCACCCCGACGCCCCGCGGGTCCTGATCGCGAACGCGCATCTCGTGCCCCGCTGGTCCACGTGGGAGACGTTCCACGAGCTCGAGGCCCTCGGCCTTACGATGTACGGGCAGATGACGGCGGGAGGCTGGTCCTACATCGGCTCCCAGGGGATTGTCCAAGGCACGTACGAGACGTTCGCCGCGTGCGCGAGGAAGCACTTCGGCGGCTCCCTGAAGGGCCGCCTCGTCCTCACGGGCGGGATGGGCGGCATGGGGGGTGCGCAACCCCTCGCGATCACGATGAACGGGGGCGTCTGCCTCGACGTCGAGGTCGACGAGGCCCGCATCCGGCGTCGCGTGGACGCCGGCTACTGTGACGTCCTCGTGAAGGACCTCGACGAGGCCCTCCGGATGGCCCTCGACGCGAAGGCCGCGGGCCGGCCCCTCTCGATCGGACTCCTCGGGAATTGCGCGGAGATCCACCCGGAGCTCGTTCGGCGCGGGATCCGACCGGACGTCGTCACGGACCAGACGAGTGCCCACGACCCCTTGGGCGGGTACATCCCCCGCGGGCTGTCCGTGAAGGAGGCCACGGACCTCCGGAAGGCGGATTCGAACGAGTACCTCCGCCGCTCCCGGGAGTCCATCGCGATTCACACCCGCGCGATGCTCGACTTCCTCGGCCGCGGCTCCGTCGTCTTCGACTACGGGAACAACATCCGCGGGCAGGCGAAGGAGGCGGGCGTGGAGGACGCGTTCGCGTTCCAGGGCTTCGTGCCCCTCTACATCCGGCCGTTGTTCTGCGAGGGCCGCGGACCCTTCCGGTGGGTCGCTGTGTCCGGGGAGCCGGAGGACATCCTGAAGACGGACGCGGTGGTCCTGAGGGAGTTCCCCGGGGACGAGACCCTCGCCCGCTGGATCCGCCTCGCGGAGAAGCACGTCCCCTGGGAGGGCCTCCCGGCCCGGGTGTGCTGGCTCGGGTACGGGGAGCGCGCCCGCTTCGGGAAGGCGATCAACCGGATGGTCGGATCCAAGGAGCTCGCGGGTCCCATCGTCATCACGCGGGACCACCTCGACGCCGGGTCCGTCGCGTCCCCGTACCGGGAGACGGAGGGGATGAGGGACGGCAGCGACGCGATCGCGGACTGGCCGATCCTCAACGCCCTCCTGAACACGGCCGCGGGAGCTGACCTCATCGCGGTCCACAACGGCGGGGGCGTCGGGATTGGCTACTCGACCCACGCGGGCGCCCTCGTCGTGGCCGACGGCACCCCGGAGGCGGAGCGAAGGATCGAGCGCGTCCTGACGACGGACCCCGGGATGGGCGTCGTGCGGCACGCGGACGCAGGGTACGAGGAGGCCGTTCGGTTCGCGAAGGACCACGGGATCCGGATGCCGTCCCTCGAGTGATCCCATGGTCCTGGAGGCGCCCCGGGTCGCCGTGGACGGGATCGTCCCGCGGGACGGGAGGGTCGTCGCCGTCCTCCGGAGAAACGAGCCGTTCCGCGGGATGCCTGCCCTCCCCGGCGGCTTCGTGGAACTCGGAGAGACCGCGGAGTCCGCCGTCGTCCGGGAGGTCCTCGAGGAGACGGGCCTCGCGACGCAGGTCGTCCGCCTCGTCGGCGTGTACTCCGACCCGGGGAGGGACCCGCGCGGGCACGTCGTGTCGATCGTCTACGAGCTCGAGGCGACGGGCGGGACCCTGAAGGCATCGAGCGACGCCGCGGGGATCGTCCTCCTCGACCCCCAGGCCCTCCCGGGGATGGCCTTCGACCACGCGCGCATCCTCGAGGAATGGCAGAAGTGAGGCTCCCGGGACGGAGTCTCGCCCATCCTCCATCGTCTTATACCCTGCGGCCCATGCTCGCGCCCCGTGAGCCGCCTGGTCCTCCTCGACGCGAACGCGCTCCTCCTCCCCTTCCAGTTCCGGATCAACCTCGACGCGGAGCTCGCCCGGCTGTTCGGCGCCCCCGACATCGCGGTCCCCACCCCCGTGCTCCGCGAGCTTGAGGCCCTCGCCCAGCGCGACCGCAGGGCTCGGTCCGCCCTCCGCCTCGCGCGCGCATACCCCGCGATCGAAGCCCCCGGGAGCGCGGACGACGCCCTCCTCGACCTCGCCCTCGCCCGAGAGGCCGCCGTCGTGACGAACGACGCGGCCCTCCGCGAGCGCCTCCGCGCGGCCCGCGTCGCCGTCGCGTACCTGCGCTCCCGGAGCCACCTCGTCCTCGACGGCGCGTAGGAAAGGCATAAGGCCCTCCCGGAGTTCTCGGGGGCCGTTGAAGCCCTACCACGTGGAGACCCTCAAGGCGATCGCCCTCCTCGGCGGCCTGAAGGAGTACGTCGGGCTGTCGTCCCGGGAACTCGGGAAGGCCCTCGGGGTGAGCCAGCAGTCCGCGTCCCAGAGGATCCTCGAACTCATCCGGGAGGGGATGGTCACGCGGGATCTCGCGACCCGGCGCCAGCGGATCCACCTCAGCCCGAAGGGGGCCGATGCCCTCCGGAAGGAGTACGCGGACTACCAGCGGATCTTCGAGGTCAAAGAGACCCTCACGGTCTCCGGGATCGTGACCTCGGGCCTGGGGGAGGGCGCGTTCTACATGCGCCAGAAGGGCTACAAGGACCAGTTCCGGAAGAAGCTCTGGTTCGAGCCCTACGAGGGGACCCTGAACCTCAAGGTCCAGGGCGCGGAGCTCTCGAAGATCGAGATCCTCCGGGACAACCCGGGGATCGAGATCAGCGGCTTCGAGGCCGCGGGCCGGACGTTCGGCGGGGCGAAGTGCTTTCTCGCGACCCTCGGCCACGTGGATTGCGCGATCATCCTGCCCATCCGCTCCCACCACTCCGACGTCCTCGAGGTCATCTCGAAGCACTACCTCCGCGGGGCCCTCGGGATCAAGGACGGCGACGCGGTCGAGCTCATCGTCCAGATGTGACGGTCGGGCGGCGCCTAACGCAACGTGTCGTTTCATCTTCCCCCAGGCGTATCGCCGGGGACGTGGGTCGCCTTCCCGCGCTCGTCGTCACGACCTTCATCGTCGCCTCGATCCTGCCTCTGACGACCGGGATTTGGGGCAGCGGGGTCCGGGTGGCCCTCGCCGTCGGGGCGCCCGCCTACGGTCCAGGGGAGCCCGTCACGTTCGCGATCGTCGTCCGGAACGTCGGGTTCGTGGACGCGCGGGTCGACTTCGCCACGAGCTGCCACACCCGCTTCGAGGTGCTCGACGTGCGCTCGGGCATCGTCTACCACAGCGAGGTCCACTATGGCTGCTTTGAGATGCTGACCTCCGTCACCCTCGCTCCCGGGGAGACGCGGACCTATCCTTGGACGTGGGACCAGACGACGGACGAGAAGATCCCGGTCCGCCACCCCTCGGCCGTCTTCCTCCTCGCCTTCTTCGGCTCCCGTCCCGCGGTCGCCCCCATCCTCCTCGTCTGACGGGGTCGCGTCCCGAGAGGGGTCAGAACCTCGCTGCGACGAAGTCGAGGACCCCCTCGAAGATCGCCTTCCCGTCCCCGTACACGGGGTCCCCGCCGTCCCCGCGCGTCCAGTCCGGATGCAGATGTCGGAAGAAGCAGCGCTCGGGGTGGGGCTGCACGCCGAACACGTTCCCCTCGCGGTTGCAAAGGGCCGCGATGTTGTACGTCGTCCCGCTCGGGTTCCAAGGATACCCGGCGTAGCGTCCGCGGTCGTCCACGTACCGGAACACGACCTGGTCGTTCGCCACGAGCTCCTTGAGGAGCTTCGCCGCCCGGGCCTTCGGCAGGAGGAACTTCCCCTCCGCGTGGGCGGAGATGAACGTGACGACCTGGCCCTTCCTCAGGCCGCGGGTGAAGGCGCACGTCCCGCGGCTCTCGAGCTTGAGGAGGCTCGGGCGGCACTCGTAGTGGCCGGAGTCGTTCGTCGCGAGGACGGCCTCGGGCTCGTCCGTCATCGTCCCCCGCAGGCCGGGGAGGAGGCCCGCCTCCACGAGGACCTGGAACCCGTTGCACACCCCGAAGATCGGCTTCCCGGCCTCGACGAACGCCTTCAGCTCGTCTGCGAGGCGGGACCGGAGGCGAGCCGCGAAGATCGCCCCCGCGCGGACGTAGTCACCGGACGCGAACCCGCCCGGGACCATGAGGATGTCGTAGTCCTCGAGCCGCCGGCGCATCTCTTCGGGGACGTCCCCCGTGAGCTGCTTGAGGTGGACCTTCTCCGCCTTCGCCCCGAGGTGCCGGAAGTAGGCCACGGACTCCTCCTCGCAGTTCGTCCCCTCGATGTAGACGACCCCCACGCGGATGTCCTCGCGCCTCATGAGACGACCACCTGCCGCGGGATCGCCTCGGACCAGGCCTTGCGCATCGACGGCAGGCCGAGGGACAGGGCCCGGGGACCGCCCCGGATCCGGAGGGACCTCGCGCCCACGCGGCCCAGGGCCGCGGTCGGGACGCCCTCGAGCAGGTGGGCGAACTCCGCCTCCCGACCTGCGCGGACCTCGACAAGCCAGCGGCCGTGGGACTCGGAAAAGAGCTGGGCGTCCCAGCGCATGGGGTCCATCGCGTCCGTCCTGAGGTCCGCGCCGACGTCCCCGCCGAGGCACATCTCCGCCGCGGCCACCGCGAGCCCGCCGTGGCTCAGGTCGTGGCACGCGGCCACCGCCCCCCGGCGGCTCGCCTCGAGGAGGCGACCCATGGAGGCCTTGAGGCCCGCGGGGTCCACGTCGGGGACGGGCCCGCTCCCCCGGCCGCGCAGGCGGAGGTACTCGGACCCCCCGAGTTCGCTCCGCGTGGATCCGACGAGGACGACGGCGTCCCCCGCCCGCTTGAAGTCCGACGTCACGCACGTCCGCAGGTCGTCCACGATGCCGATCCCCAAGACGACGGGGGTCGGCGGGACGGCGCCCAGCTCGGATTCGTTGTAGAAGGACACGTTCCCCGAGGGGATCGGGACCCCGAGGGCCTGGGCCGTCCGCCCGATCCCGCGGACGGCCTCCCGGAAGGACCAGAGGCGGTCGGGCTTCTCGGGGTTCCCGAAGTTCAGGCAGTTCGTGAGGGCGTGGGGCCTCGCCCCCACGGCGACGAGGTTCCGGCACACCTCGTCGACGGCCCCGGCCCCGCCCCGGAACGGGTCGATCGCCGTGTAGGCGGGCGTGGAGGCGGTCGCGACCGCGAGGCCCCGCCAGGAGTCGACGAGGGGCCGCAGGACGGCGGCGTCCCCGTGGGCCGCCTTGCCGATCACCCCCTGGAGGGGCTTGAGGACCGTCGACGCGCGGACCTCGTGGTCGTACTGCCGGATCACGTACTCCTTCGAGGCGATGTTCGCGGAGCCGAGGAGGGCCAGGAGGACCTTCCCGTAGTCCCGGGGCTCCTCCGGCATCACGACGTCCTGGCTCGGGAGCGGGGAGGGCGGCGCGTAGGGCCGGCGGTACTCCGGGCCGCCCGTGTAGAACTCGAGGTCCATCTCGAGGACGACGGTCCCGTGGTGGCGGACGCGGCACACCTTCTCGGGGATCACGCGGGCGATGACCGTCGCGGGGACGTCGTAGAGGTCGAAGATCCGCAGGACCCGGTCCACGTTCTCCGGGGCGACGGCGAGCATCATCCGCTCCTGGCTCTCGGAGACCCAGATCTCCCAGGGCGCGAGGCCCTCCTCCTTGAGGGGGACCTTCTCGAGGTCGACCTCCGCGCCGAAGCCCCCCGCGAGGGCGAGCTCCCCGACGACGCAGGACAGGCCGCCGCCCCCGAGGTCCTTGAGGCCGTCGAGGAGCCCGGCCTGGGCCGCCTCCACGCACGCGTGGATGAGAGGCTCCTTGAGGATCGGGTCCCCGAGCTGGACGGCGCCGCCTTGCCACTCCTCCACGGCGGCCTCCGTGAGGTCGACGGACGCGTACGTGACCCCGTGGATCCCGTCCCGCCCCGTGCGGCCCCCGCAGAGGATGAAGACGTCCCGCGCGGACTTCACGCGGTTCCTCACGAGCTGGGATTTCTTCGCGAAGCCCACGCACGCGACGTTGACGAGGATGTTCCCGACATACCCGGGATCGAAGACGATCCCGCCCGCGACGGTCGGGATGCCGACGCGGTTCCCGTAGTCCCGGATCCCCGCGACGACCCCGCCGAAGAGGTACTTCGGGTGCTTGAGGCCCTTCGGGAGCTTCTCGAAGGGGAAGTCGAGGGGCCCGAAGTGCAGGGGGTCCGCGAGGGCGATCGGCTGCGCGCCCATCGCGAGGACGTCCCGGAGGATCCCGCCGATCCCCGTCGTGGCGCCCCCGTACGGCTCGACGGCAGAGGGGTGGTTGTGGCTCTCGATCCTCAAGGCGACGGCATGGTCCGCGTCGAACTCGACGACGCCCGCGTCGCCGCGGTCGATCACGTAGGGCGCCTGCACCGGGAAGATGAACTCCCGCAGGAAGACCTTGGAGGACTTGTAGCAGCAGTGCTCGGACCACGCCTGGCCGAGGCTCTGGACCTCGACGTCCGTGGGGTCGCGGCCCGTGACGTCGAAGTAGGCCTGGACGCGCCTCATCTCGTGGGCGGAGAGGGCGAGGCCCAGGTCCTCGCTGATCCCCGCGAGCTCCGCGTCGGACGCGCCGCGTAGGGAGACGTCGAGGAGCTCGAACGGGACCCCGGGCCGCCTCCGGTACCGCTCCGCCATCCCTTCGCCTCGGGTGGGGAAGCTCCCTCCGTACATTAGGGTTTCCCGCGGCGCGCGCCCGACGTCCGCGGGCGGGCTCGGACCATGTTTAAATATCCCGGCACCCGTTGCTTTCCCGCGCGGCGGGGAGGGCGGTGGGCCCGCCGTCGTCGCGGGGCGATCCCATGGGCAAGGAGGACCGTGACGCCTGGGTTGTGAAGTGTCCGAAGTGCGGCCGGATCCGGGAGTCGTGCCGGCACGTGTCCGCGGACGACGTGCGGCGGATCGTGCGGCTCCTGAAGGCCGGGGTCGAGGTGTACGAGAAGGACGAAGCCCTACCCGAGGAGGGCCACGTCCACGAGCCCCCGGCCCGTCCCCTCGCCCGCGCCGTCCGGCCGCGGGTGCGGCTCGAGGACCTCGTCCTCCCCGAGGCCACCCGCGACGCGCTCGAGGACGCCCTCGCGGAGGTCCGCCACCAGAGGCTGATGTACCAGCGGTGGGGCCTTCGGAAGGTCGTCCGGAAGGCGAAGGGGGTCGCCCTCCTGTTCGCCGGGCCGCCGGGCACGGGGAAGACGATGGCCGCGGAGGCGATCGCCCGGGAGCTCGGGCGGCCCCTCCACGTCGTCGACTACGCGCAGCTCGAGAACATGTGGGTCGGGGAGACGGAGAAGAACATCGACGCCGTGTTCGAGCGGGCCGCGCGGGAGGAGGCGGTCCTCTTCTTCGACGAGGCGGACTCCGTGTTCCACCGACGCGGCTCGGGGATGGCCCCGTGGACGAACCGGGACGTGAACGTGCTCCTGAACCGCCTCGAGAACCATCCCGGGGTCACGATCCTCGCGACGAACCTCGGGCGGATCCTGGACCGCGCCCTCGACCGGCGGGTCGACGTCGCCGTGGAGTTCGGCCTCCCCGACACGGGGATGCGCCGCGAGCTCTACCGACGGCTCGTCCCGCGAGGGGCCCCCGTCGCGAAGGACGTGGACTTCGAGTGGCTCGCTCGGCGGTACGCCCTGAGCGGCGGGTCCATCCTGAACGTCGTCCGCGGGGCCCTGCGGTCCGCGGCCCGACGCGGGGGCCGACGGCGGGTCACGATGGGGGACTTCGTCCGCGCGGCGGAGCGGGAGGCGAAGAAGGCGGGGCTCCTCGCGGCGGACCATCTGGCCGGCGAGCCGCGGAGGGAGAGGATCCGCGGGTACGCCTGAGGCCGTCCCTCGCGGCATACTTCTACTCAGAGGTACGTCGTCCACCCGGAAGGCCCGATCCCCGAGGCCCCTCACCGCACGACGGAGATCTCGTAGTCGTGGATCACGGGGTTCGCGAGGAGCTTTCGGCACATCTCCTCCGCGGCCCGCCGCGCGGCCTTCCCGTCCTTCGCGTCGAGGTCGATGAGGAAGCGCTTCGCGCTGTGGACGCCCCTGACGCCGGAGAAGCCGAGGAGCTTGAGGGCCTTGTGGACGTTGTCGCCCTCGGGATCCGTGACGCCTTTCTTGAGCCGGACCTCGACCTGGACGCGCACGAGCTCGCCCTGCCCGGGCCCCGGATGGGCCCGGCCCTCTTAGCCCTTTGGTGCCTCCCCGAGGTGGACGCGGTACGCCTTGAGGAGGGGGCTCGGCCGCAGGACGGGCACGCCGCCCTCGAGGCGGGCCTCGAGGAACCCCTCGGCCCGGAGGCGCCGGAGGGCGCGCCGGCCATGGGCCCGGCCCACCCCGCGCCGGCCCGCGGCCGCGAGGACGGTCTCCGCGGTCATGGGCCCCGTCAGGATCGCGGCGACCGTCTGGTCCGCGGGTCCCAGGACGTCGTGGATCCGCACGCCCCGGAGGACGGGCAGCCGCACGGGCTCGGGGTCGAAGTACCAGGCCTCCACGCCCTCCTGGAACGCGGCGAGGAGGGTCGCGTCGGCGAGGATCTTCGTGCCCCCGCTGACGCTCGCCCGGACGTCCCCCGGCCGGGCGTCGTGGAAGGCCCGGCACGCCGCCGTGAGGCACGACCCGAAGTCGAACGGGTCGACGGTCACGGCCTGGAGGGACGGCTCGAGGGACTTGAGCCGCCCGAACCCGGGCGCGCGGAAGGAGTCCCTCCCGCCGAGGAGGACGAGGCGATCGTACGGCAGGAGCCGGAGGGCGGGCAGGACGCGGCGCTCGTCGAACCCGAACGTGGCCACGAGGGTCCTCCGGCCCACGGGATCACCCGAGGAGGAGCTCGATCCCCGGTGCCGCCCGGACGAGGAGGGCCCTCCGGTCCCGGGGGTCCCGCTCGCGCACAAGGGCGCCCTTGGCCTCGAGCTCGCGGATATGGTGGTTCATCGTCGCCTTGTGGAGTCCGAGGGCCTTCGCGAGGGACGTCTCCGTGTGCGACCGCTCGCGGTCCTTCACGAGGAGGGCGAGGATCTCCCTCTGCCGCGGCGTCAGCCGTTCCCCGTACGAGATCCGGAGGAGCGGGAGAGGGACCTCCTCCAGGGTGTCGTCGTGGACGTACGTCGCCGGGATCCCCTCGAGGATGCACACGAGGAGGGCCGCCGACGACATGAGGCGCGTGCCCCCCGCGATGTTGAACCGCACGAGGGCGCCCGCGGCCCGCTCCCTCCGGACGTCGGCACGGATGCGCTCCGCGATCCGGAGGAGGTCGAACGCGTCCCCGAGCTCGACGGCCGTGGCCGGCAGCCCGAGGGAGCGGCAGAACTCGACGATCCTCGCCCGGGCCGCGCGGCTCTTCGCGTGGTCGCTGTGGTAGAACGTGAGCCGCTCGAGCCCTTCCGTGGACCGGATCGAAGGGATCAGGCTCTGGGGTCGCCAGCCCAGGGTGCCGAAGAGGACGGCCATCCGCGCCTCGTCAGGGGGAATGAGACCGTCGCATCCTGAGTCTTACGGTCGGCCGGGGACATCCAGAAGGATCGTCTCGCAACGTTCAAGGCCTCCCCGAGGCATCCTCGGCTGATGGAGGGTGCCGCGGAGCCCGTCGAACCTCGGATCGAAGCCACGACGCCGTGGTGGCGGTCGATGCGAGGGCCCTCCCGCCCATCGAGCGCCTGCGGACCGTGAACTGGCTCCTCGTCACGGGCGGCATCCTGGCGCTCGTCGCGTTCCTCGCGACCGCGGAGCGGGACGCCCTGTTCGCGTCCGTGGCCCTCCAGCGCCACATCGAGGCAGAGGCCGTCCGGGCCATCTACGCGTACGACCTGTATGGCCAGCTCCTCCTGGCGGGCGCGTTCCTCCTAGGCTTCGCGGGCCTCGCCCTCGAGCGCCGCTGACGCGTGTTATCCGCGTTGCGCGGGATGCCGAAACCATTTTATCCGCCCCCCGGGATGAAACCGCGGCCCCCCCGGGGCCATGGCGGTCCGACGATGTACCAGGGCGAGCAGACCCTCCTCGAGACGCGGCCCACGCGCCTGATCTCGTTCAAGTTCTACGTGGCGACGTTCCTGTCGTGGATCCTCGCGGTCGTCTTCCTCGGAGGGTTCATCGACCGGATCCCCGTGATCACGATCCCGTTCCTCGGGTGGTCCTCGAACCTCCTCCTCGCCCTCCTGTTCGGCCTCCTCGGGCTCGTCTCCCTCGCGACGGCGGAGCTCAAGCGGGCGAGCACCCACTACATCATCACGGACAACAAGATCATCCGGAGGGACGGGATCCTCAACAAGCGGACGATGATGGTCCCCTACACCCAGCTCGAGAAGGTGGACCTGAACCAGAGCCTCCTCCAGCGGATCCTGCGGATCGGCACGCTGAACATCGACACGGGGGACGACAGCATCACGATCGACATGGTCCCCCGCCCGGCCCAGGTCCAGGAGCTCCTGAGCCAGCGGATGGGCCGGAAGGCGTACGTGCAGCAGTCCCGGGTGTAGGTCACACGGACCAGGGGAGGACGAGCGTCGCCTCCTCCGTCCCCGTGACGTCCCACCGGCCGGGCGATCCGTCGGGCCGGGCGTGGACCCAGTACCCGCCGATCGTCATGTCGAAGCCCTGGTCCGGGGTGATCGCGAGGGTGCACCCGAGCTTCCGCTTGTACCGCCGGGGCGTCCACCCGACGTCGTGGGGGCGCGTCCACGTCCGCCGGCGGAGGGCGAGGACGACCTCGAGCCACGCCGCGCCGTCCGGCTCCCGCGTCCGGCCGATCCGCCGGAGCTCGTCCGCCACGTAGTCGAGGTCCGTCGGGGAGAGGTTCGCGTCCCCGTCGTCCCCCGTGTGGCTGTGGAAGCCCCCGAGCACCCGGTACCCGACGTCGAGGTTCTCCACGGCCCCGCGGGCCCGCCGGAAGGCGCGCTCGTTCCCGTGGGACACCCAGTTCGGCTTCCGGTCCTCCGTCTGGAGGGGGTACGCGGCCCGCAGGACGGTGATCGTCCGGGGCCTCGCGCGGATGGTCCGCGTGCCCTCGTTCCCGAGGACGAAGCCGTTCGTCTCGCGGTTGTAGGCCTCGATGGCCGACGTCGCGAGGCCGAGGAAGCAGCCCCGTTCGATCATGACCGTGTTCATGGGATCCCCCGCGGTGGGCGACCCTAATGCACGCGCCCGGCCGTATAAGAACGTGACGTCGGGGAGGGAGGACATCCGTATGACAAGAATTCATACGGTCTTAGGAAACGTTGACATCCTGCGGCGCGCTCCCCGCGTCCGTGGAGGGTACCTCGGCCGGTGCCCCCGAGGAGCACCGGTGCGTACGTTGCGGCACGGCGTACCTGCCTTTCCGCCGCGGCGTCCCCTGTCCTTCCTGCGGGGTCCCGTCGACGTCGGAGTCGGGGATCGTCCCCGCGGTCCTCGACGCGTACGCCCGGAACCTCCGGGACACGGGTCGGCCCATCCCCCTCACGATCCAGGTCGCGACCCTCTGGGACGACTACCTATACCGCGGCCTGTTCTTCCTCAAGGCCGTCGACGGGCGGAGGCCGAGGGAGTCCGAGGGGAGCGTCATCGCCCGGATGGTCGAGATCCCCAACGGCCTGAACGGGGGCGCCTGGCGGGCCCACGTGGCCGACTTCTACCGGGAGCTCCTCCACGTCCGCCGCCGGTCCGCGGAAAGGACCAAATAAGGAGGGCGGGATACGGCCGCTCGAGGGCGCACGGATGAAGGTGTTCGCGACGGAGCTCAAGGGGAAGACCGTGATGACGGAGGACGGGCAGATCCTCGGGGTCCTCGCGGACTTCATCATGGACACGCGGACGGGCCGGATCCACAGCCTCCTCGTGACCCCCGCGGAGCACGTCGAGCCGCGCTTGTTCAAGGTCGATCCCGAGGGGCGGCTCCTCCTCTCGTTCAAGACGATGAAGGCGGTCCGGGACGTCGTCGTGACGCAGCTCGCGGAGTGAGCCGCGGGGGGCGGGGGCCGACCGCGTGGTGAGCCTCACCTTCCACGGCGGCGTGGGGGAGATCGGCGGGAACAAGATCCTCCTCGAGGATGGGGACGCCCGCCTGTGGCTCGACATGGGCTCCCCCTTCGACCTCGGGGCCGCGTACTTCGCGGAGTTCCTCGGCCCGCGGGACCGCTTCGGGCTCCGGGACTACTTCGCCCTCGACCTCATCCCCCGGATCCCCGGGCTCTACTCCCACGAGGCCCTCGACCCCACGGACTTCCCCTGGCGGGCGGCCGAGTTCACGGGGATCCTGATCACCCACGTCCACTTCGACCACACGAACCACCTCGGATGGGTCGACGGGACGATCCCCGTCCACCTTGGAGAAGGCACCCGGACGATCCTCGACTCTTGGGAGACGACGACCCTCTCGGCGAACCTGGGCGACCATCCCTACCGGACGTTCCACACGGGGGACACGTTCGACCTGGACGGGGTGGAGGTCGAGCCCGTCCACGTGGACCACTCGGCCCCGGCCGCGTACGGGTACCTCCTCCACACGAGCCGCGGGACCGTCGCGTACACGGGGGACCTGCGCCGGCACGGCCCCGCCGGGCACCTCACGGACGAGTTCGTCGAGGCCGCGAAGGCGGCCCGGCCCATCGCCCTCATCACGGAGGGCACCCGCGTGGCCCCCTCGGACCCCCGGGAGAACCTCACGGAGGCCGACGTCAAGGCGAGGGCGATCGACGTGATCCGGGCGGCCAAGGAGCGGCTCGCCCTCGCCACGTTCCCCGGCCGGGACGTCGACCGGATGCGGACCTTCTTCGAGGCCGCGAAGGCGACGGGGCGGAGGTTCGTCGTGAACGCGAAGACGGCCCACCTCCTCCTCACGATGAAGAAGGACACCCGGATCGCCGTCCCCGACGTCGAGCGGGAGGACGACCTCCTCGTGTACGACCGGCGCCTCGACAAGCCGCCGCGCTGGGAGTCGGCCCTCCGCGACCGGCTGAAGGACCGGGTCGTCACCGCGGACGACGTGCGACGGAGGCCGAAGGACTTCCTCGTCCAGCTCGACTTCTGGCATCTCGCGGAGCTCGTGGATCTCCGGCCCCCCGAGGGGTCGCCCTTCATCCACTCGAAGAGCGAGCCCTTCGACGAGGACGACATCTCCCTCGAGATCCTCGAGAACTGGCTCCGGCGCTTCGGCCTCGTGAGGCACCAGATCCACGCGTCGGGGCACCTGAGCGAGGCGGAGGTCGAGGCGATGATCCGCGAGGTCGACCCGAAGGCCGTGTACCCCGTCCACACGGAGCATCCGGAGCGCTTCACGCGCTTCTCCCGCCATGTCGTCCAGCCCACGCGCGGGGAGCCGATGCCCCTGGGCTGAAGGCGCGACCCGTCAGGGGGCGAGGGCCTGGAAGGGCCAGCCGAGGGGGACCCCGATCCTCGCCCACGCGATTCGGCCGTCCCGCACGAGGACGAGGAGCAGGACGTTCGCGTCCTCCGTGATCGACGTGCCCGCGACGTCGACCGTCACGCTCCCGACGGCCCGCATGGACAGGACGCCGTCCCGGGAGAGGGCGGAGCCGTCCGGCGCGAGGCTCGCCGTGCCCACGAACCTCGACTGGACGACGGCATACTCCTCGAGGATCGTGAGGGTGCCGAGGTCCGGGATGAGCCCAACGACGCCCAGGCGGCCATGGAAGCTCGTCTGGACGACGAGCCGGTACGTCCCCCGCTCCCCGGTCGAGAACAGCATCGACACGTTATGGTACGTCCCTTGCAGGAGGACGGAGAGCCCCGGGGTGACCTCCGTCCAGTCCATGTCGACGGACCACGAGGTCACCTCCCTCGCGAGGAGGGTCCCCCCCGCGGCGGGGGCGATCACGAGGGCCGACAGCACGAGGGCGGCGAAGGCCTCCATCCACACCCGACTCCGGCCGCGGCCATGGGGGAGGACGCATATCAAGGCGACGTCGGGGACGTCGGGCCGCCGGGCGGGGCCGCGGGGGCGCCTCACGAGGGGGCGCCGAGCCCGAACAGGGGCATGAAGTACCGCTCCACGGCCCCCTGGATCCCCAGGATGACGAACTGCACGGCGATCGCCGCGAGGATGAGCCCCATGATCCGCGAGAAGGCGTACACGCCCATCCGGCCCATCCGCGCGAAAAGCGGGTCGGCGTAGGTGAGCATGAGCCAGCCGACCCCCATCGTCACGAACACGGAGGCGAGGATGACGCCGATCCGCACGACGTCGAGGGACGGCTCGGAGGCCTCCGCCATGAGGACCATGACCGTCGTGATGGCCCCGGGACCCGCGAACATGGGGATCCCGAGGGGGGTCACCCCGACCGCCTCCCGCTCGAGGGCCTCCTGTCGGTCCTGGGCCGTGAGCTGGGTGCGGGACCGCTCCCCCTGCATCATGCTGAACGCGATCGAGAAGAGGAGGATCCCGCCCGCGATGCGGAACGCGGGGATCGACGTCCCGAAGAGGAGGAAGATGTAGTTCCCCACGAAAGCGAAGAGGACGAGGGTCAGGGTCGCCGCAAGGACGGCCTTCTCGATCACGGCTCGCTTCATCGCCTTCGAGTAGTTCCGCGTGAGGACGACGAAGAACGTCGTCGCGTTGAGGGGGTTCACGATCGCGAAGATCGCCGCGAACGTCGTGATCGCGAACGTCGTGAGGTCGGACGCCATCCTGGGGCCGGCGACGGGGCGCGCGCTATTAGAACGTGTCGAGGACCTTCCGGGCGAACGTCAGGTAGCCCGTGTGGCCGAGGGCCGCGTGGGAGGGCCTCACCCCGACGTCCCGGACCTCCATCTCCCGCTCGATGACCTCGATCGTACGCACGCCGACGAAGGGCTTCGCGCGGAGGGCCTTCGCGGTCTCCTTGACCTGCTCCATGTTCGGGCTGAACGTCGCGAGGTGGCCGCAGGGCCGCAGGGCGTCCCAGGCCGCGGGGACCGCGGCCCAGGGGTCCGGGATGTCCAGGACGACGGCGTCGAGGTCCTTCGCGGGGATCCCCTGTCGAACGTCCGCGACGCGGAACTCCACGCGGCCCGCGAGCCCGGCCCGTTCGACGTTCCTCCGCGCGACGTCGATGGCCTCCCGTCGGAGGTCGCACGAGACGAGGGCGCCCGCAGGACCCACGGCATGGGCGAGGGCCATCGTGAGGGACCCGGACCCCGTGCCCGCCTCCAGGACCCGCGCGCCCGGACCTGCCCCGATCCGCAGGAGGAGCGCGCCGATGTCCTTCGCGCCGATCGTCTGGGCCTCCCGCTCGAGGGATCCGAGGGCGTCCTCCAGGGACGGGCGGAGGACGAGGAAGGGACGTCCCCCGATCTCGATCCGGCGGCCCACGCTCGCCCGGATCCGGGTGGCGTCCACGGCCCCGAGGCCGTCCACGCGGACGACGCCGTCCGCGGGGGGGACCCAGTGCCGGCGGCCGCGGGCGTCCATCAGAACGAGGTATGCGTCGTCCACGGCGACGCGACGGCCCTCCCGTCGGAAGGCCTTTTCGGTCGCCTGGAGCGGGCATCCGCAAAGCGTTATTACTCGACCTCCCCTTCCCATGGAAGATGAGGATCGGGGGCCGGGGACGGAAGGCGTCGGACGGCCCTCCGTCCCAGTCATCAGGGGCCCTCCTCCGGCGGATCCGCGACCTCGCGATCCCTCTCCTGATCCTCGCGGCCGTGATCGCGGCCTCCGCGATCGCGTTCGGTCCAGCCTCCCTGAGGTACGCCCTCACGGGCGCCGTGACCGCGAGCGTCGTGATCCCCGGCGCGATCGGCCTCTCCCTCCTCTACGGCATCCGCAAGTTCGCGAACTTCGCCCACGGGGAGCTCATGAGCCTCGGGGCCTACATCGCCCTCGCCGTGAACGTCCAGCTTCGGATGGATCTCGCGTGGGCGTTCGTCCTCGCGGCCCTCGCCCTGGCCCCCGTGGGCGTCCTCCTGGAGCTGGCGATCTTCTCCCGCCTCGGGACGCGGGGGCCCGTCCCCTCCCTCGTCGCGTCGATCGGGCTCTCCCTCGTCCTCCAGAACCTCATCGCGGCCGTTTGGGGCACGGAGATCCAGGTGTACCGGATCCCCGTCCAGTCGGACATCATCCTCCCGGGCGGGCTGCCGATCAACCCCGTCAAGGGGATCCTGACGATCTCCCTCGGGCTCGCGTTGGTCGTGTCCGTCCATCTCCTCCTCACGCGGACGTTCCTCGGGAAGGCGATGCGCGCGACGGCGGACAACATGGACCTCGCGCGGTCGACGGGCATCCGGGCGAGGCGCGTGATCCTGTGGACCTGGGTCCTCACCGCGGCCCTCGCCGCGGTGGGCGGGATCCTCATCGGGCTCGCCCGCGACATCCGCCCGACGATGGGCTTCGACCTCCTCCTCCTCGTGTTTGCGGCCGTCGTCCTCGGAGGGATCGGCTCCCCGTACGGCGCGATGTTCGGCGGGCTCGTGATCGGCCTCGCGACGGAGATGTCCGTTCCCTTCCTGAGCTGGCTCGAGGCGAACGCCGGGCTCGTCCACGGGACCGCGTACGACCGCGTCGTCGCGTTCCTCATCATGGTCGTCGTCCTCCTCGTCCGCCCCGAGGGGATCCTCGGGGGCAGGCGCCAGGCGGGGGGTACGGGGGCGATCCGATGGATCCGGTCCCGCGTCGGGCCGCTGCTCGGTCGACGGACGGGGGAGGAAGCCCATGGCGACTGAGGTCGTCCCGGGCTACGTGATCGAGCTCGCCGCGTTCGTCGCGATGGCCTCCATCTTCGCGCTCCTCTCGATCGCCCTGAACCTCCAGTGGGGCCACACGGGCCTGTTCAACGCCGGGATCGCCGCGTTCTTCGCCCTGGGCGCCTACACGACGGCGATCCTCGTGACGGCCCCGGAGGAGCCGATCCCCGGGGTGTACCCGGGCCACCTCGGGGGCTTTTCCCAGCCGTTCTACGTGGCCGTGATCGCGGCCGCGGTCGTCTCGGGCGTCGTCGGGTTGCTCATCGCGATCCCCACCCTCCGCCTCCGCGCGGACTACCTCGCGATCGCGACCCTGGGCCTTGGGGAGGCGATCCGGACCTACTTGACGAACGACGAGCCGCGGACGGGCGGGACGTACGGGATCTACGGGATCCCGCGGCTCTTTGCCGGCATGGGGCTCACGACGGGCCAGGTCGAAGTCCTCATCGCGCTCGTGGCCCTGCTCCTCCTCGGCTTCACCGTCGTCGGGCTCGAGGCCCTGGGCCGCACCCCCTGGTCCCGAGTCCTCAAGGCGATCCGGGAGGACGAGGACGCCGCGGAGCTCCTGGGGAAGGACACGTTCAAGCACAAGCTCCAGTCGTTCGTCATCGGGTGCGCGATCATGGGCGTCGCGGGGTCCCTATTCACGGTCTTCTTCGCGTTCGTCGAACCCGTGACCTCGTTCCGGCCCCTCACGACGTTCACCGTGTGGGCCATGCTCGTCCTCGGGGGAAGCGGGAACCACCGGGGCGCGATCCTCGGGGCCTTTGTGTTCTACTCGTTCGAGTGGATCGCCGTGCGGGTCCAGCTCCTCGCAGGCGCCACGGGCACGATCCGGGTGAACGAGGTCGCCCTCATGGCCGCCGTGGCCCTCGTGGAGACGGGGATCCTCCTCGTGTTCCTCGCCTGGCCCCGACTGCGGGATCGGCCCGTCCTGTTCCTGGGGGTCTCCGGCCTCATCCTGGCGATCGAGATCGCGCTCTTCGGCTCCCTCCTCTTCGTCCGCCTCCCCGTGTGGATCATCGAGCGCCTCGCGTACATCCGCCTCATGGCCGTTGGGGTCATCCTCATCCTCCTCGTCCTGAGGAGACCCCAAGGCGTCATCCCGGAGAGGCCCCTCACGGTCCGCCGGAGGCAGGCGGGATGACGGAGGGCCCCCTCCTCCGGGTCCGGGGCCTCAGCAAGGCCTTCGGCGGGATCCGCGCCGTGGACGCCTGCAGCCTCGAGGTCCACGCGGGCACGATCACGGGCCTCATCGGCCCGAACGGGGCCGGGAAGAGCACCCTCTTCAACATCGTCGCGGGGCTCTACGCACCCGACGAGGGGGAGATCTGGCTCGGGGGCCGCCGGATCGACGGCCTCCCGCCCCACCTCGTCGTCGCGGCGGGCCTGATGAAGACGTGGCAGGTCCCGCGGGAGTTCCGGAACCTCCCCGTCCTCGACAACGCGATCCTCGCCGCGCGGGGGCACCCGGGGGAGGGCCTCGTCTCCCTCCTCCTGGGCCCGCGGGCCGCGATGCGGCACGAGGCCTTCCTCGAAGAGAAGGCCCGCCGGACCCTCGGCCTCGTCGGCCTCGCCGAGCTCGCGGAGGCGCCCGCAGGGAGCCTCTCGGGAGGGCAGAAGAAGCTCCTCGAGCTCGCGCGGGCCCTCATGGCGGACCCCGTCCTCATCCTCCTCGACGAGCCCATGGCGGGCGTGAACCCCGTCCTCGCGGGCCGGCTCATGGAGATCATCGACCGGCTGCGGCGGGAGGGCCACACGTTCTTCCTCATCGAGCACGACATGGAGGTCGTGATGTCCCGCTGCGACCGGATCATCGTCATGCACGAGGGGCGCAAGATCGCGGAAGGCCTCCCCCTGGAAGTCCGCACGAACCCCGTCGTCCTCGACTCCTACCTCGGGGGCTGACCCGTCTGGCGATCCTCGAGACCGCGGACATCGCCTCCGGCTACGGCGGGATGGAGATCCTCCACGGGGTCTCCGTCCGCCTGGACGAAGGGGAGATCGTCGCGATCCTGGGGCCGAACGGGGCCGGGAAGAGCACCCTGATCAAGACGATCTTCGGCCTCCTCCGGCCCACCCGGGGCCGCGTCTGGCTCCGGGGGCAGGAGATCACGGGCCTCGCGCCCGAGGAACTCGTCGCCCAGGGGATCGGGTACGTCCCCCAGGTCGGGAACGTGTTCCCGTCCCTCACGGTCCGGGAGAACCTCGAAATGGCGGGCTATCCCCTGACCCGCGACGCCCCGGACGGGCTCGACCTCGCCGGGCGGATCCTCCGGATCCTGAGGAACCCCGCCCGGAAGGAGATCGACCGGCGGATCCAGGAGGTCCTGGGCGTCTTCCCGGACCTCGCCTCCCGGGTCCGCGCCCGCGTGGGCGACCTGAGCGGAGGACAGCAGCAGATGGTCGCCCTCGCGAAGAGCCTCGTCCTGGGCCCCCGGGTCCTCCTCATCGACGAGCCGTCCGCGGGGCTCGCGCCGAAGCTCGTCGATGCCGTCTTCGAGAAGATCACGGAGATCCGGGACCAGGGGACGAGCTTGATCGTCGTCGAGCAGAGGGCGCGGCGGATCCTCGCCCTCGCGGACCGAGGCTACATCCTCGACACGGGGCGCAACAAATTTGAAGACCGAGGAGAGGCGCTGCTCCGGAATCCGGAGATCGGGCGCCTCTACCTCGGTGGGTGACGTCAGTTCCCTCGGGTGAGCGCGGCCAAGGTCGTCAGGAAGGTCTCCTGGGCCCCGGACGGAAGGGCGAGGGCGGCAAACGCCGTCGTCCACGCCACGACCTGGGCTTCCGAGAAGAACGCGACCCGGACGATCCGATTCGTCGCGTTCATCCCCCAGATCTCGTACGCGCTCGTGGGGTCTCCGAACTCGTCCCAGTTCAGGGAGCCTGATGCGCCTTCGTAGTCGACCTCCGCGGCACCGCCCGCGACGATCGCGGCCCATCCCGTCGGTCCGGGGTTCACCTGGGTCCCCGGGGACCGGGAGATGTTGAGCATCTCCGCCTTGATCGCAGGGCCGCTCGCGGTCCCCGCCTTCTGCGCTGCGAGGGCGACCATGTAGACCGCATCGTACGTGTTGCTCGCGAACAGGACGGGGTCCTCGTTGCTGTATTCCGCGCGGTAGCGGGTCGCGAAGGAGGTGAACTGGGCGCCTCCGGGAGACACGGGCGCGCTTCCCTCGAACGGGCTCACGTCGAGCCCGCGACTCACGAGGCTGTCGACATAGCTCTGCGCCTGGAGGCCCTCCGAGAACATCCACTCCGTGGGCCAGCCCGCGCGGCCCGCCCACCAGTCCGACATGAGCTGGACGCCCGTGTCGGGGTACGCGACGAAGTACACGGCCTCCGGGGCGGCCTCGGGGCCGTCCCAGATGTCCGTGAGCGCGGCCGTGTAGCTCGTCTGGGCCTCGTTCACGATCTTCACGAGGGTGACCGTCCCGCCGAGGGTCTCGAAGGTCGAAGCGAACACGTTCGCGAGGCCCGTCCCGTACGGGTTGTTGATCCCGATGACGGCCATCGTCGTGAAGGTCCGGTTGTCGAACGCATAGTGGGCCGCGACGACGCCCTGGAGCGCGTCAGACGGCGCGGTCCGGAAGAACCAGCCCTCGTCGAAGGAGTGGTTCGAGAAGATCGGCGACGTGGATGCGGGCGACACCTGGACGACCTGGTTCGCCTTCGCGACCTGGAGGATCGCCGAGGAAATCCCGGAGCCCGCGGCGCCGACGATCGCGTCGACGTGGTTCGTCTGGATCAAGGCCGTGGCCGCGTCCCGGCCCGCCGCCGCGTCCGTGCGGTCGTCCGCAGTGTAGAGGTCCACGGGGCGACCCAGCACCCCGCCGTTCGCGTTGATCTCCTCCACGGCGAGGCGCGCGGCCCGTTCCATGCCGGGGCCGTACGCGGAGAGGCCGCCCGTGAGCGGCAAGGCCGTCCCAATTTTGAGGATCTCATCTTCCGTCGGCCCGGGCGGTGGATTGAAGAACCCGCCGAGCACGAGGGCCAGAAGGACCACGACGACCACGACGACGACCGCGATGCCGATCCACAACCCCTTGCCCTTCGGGGCGGGCTTCGGCGCCTCCCCCGAAGGAGCAGCTTGCTCCTCCATAGTCGAACCTCCCCGGGACAATATATGACAGCGTATTATACCTTGCCTTCGAAGAGGCCTCGACCACAACCTCCCCTTCCGATGGAAGGTCCCGGGGACGTTTTAAATAGCCACCCGGAGATTCCGCGCGGAGGTCGTCGAATGGTCCTTGTGGATCTCTCGAGCGTGCCGTTCCAGTTCGAGGTGCTGTGGGGAGGAGCCATCTGCGCCGTGCTCGTTGGATGGTTCGTCATCGGGATCCTCATCGCCGTGTGGGTGTATCGGGACGCGAACAGCCGCGGGATGAGCGGCGCGCTCTGGCTCATCATCGTCCTCTTCTTCGGCCTGATCGGCCTGATCGTCTACCTGATCGTCCGGTCGGACCGGCCCGTCGGGATGCCGCCCGGCTATCCCGGCTACGGCGGCTACGCCCCGCCCGGCTACCCGCCGCCCGGGTACCCGCCCCAGGCGCCGCCGCCCGCCGCCCCGCCGCCGACCGCCGCGGCGACGACGTGCCGGAACTGCGGCGCGCCCCTCTCGCCCGGGGCCGGGTTCTGCGCCTCCTGCGGCTCCAAGGTGTGAGCCCGCGATGGCTTTATGGCGGGGGAGCCTTCTCCCGCCCGCGGTGCGCGGATGACGTCGTCCGAGATCTCCGGGTTCTACCGGAAGGGCGCCCAGGAGCGGTGGCAGGTCCTCCGCGAGTTCGGGGGGCTGAGCGACGCCGAGCTCGCGACGATCGGGAACACGGGCGCCCTGGCCTTCGACCAGGTCAACCGGATGATCGAGAACGTCGTCGGGGTGCATCCCCTCCCCCTCGGGGTCGCCATGAACTTCCGGGTCAACGGGCGGGACGTCCTCGTGCCCATGGCCATCGAGGAGCCGTCCGTCGTCGCGGCGGCGTCCAACGCCGCTCGGATGGCCCGCAAGCGGGGCGGCTTCGCCGCGTCGACGTCGGGCCCCGTGATGATCGGCCAGATCCAGCTCGTCGGGGTTCCCGACCCCCATGGGGCCCGCCTGACGATCCTCGCCCACCGGGACGAGATCCTCGCCTCCGCGAACGAGAAGGATCCCGTCCTCGTGAAGTACGGCGGGGGCGCGAAGGACGTCGAGGTGCGGGTCGTCGAGACGGCCCGAGGGCCCATGGTCGTGACCCACCTCCTCGTGGACTGTCGGGACGCAATGGGGGCCAACGCCATCAACACGATGGCCGAGGCGATCGCCCCGAGGCTCGAGGCCTGGACGGGGGGCCGGGTGTACCTCCGGATCATCTCGAACCTCGCCGTGCGGCGCCTCGCGCGCGCCCGCGCCGTATTCGACAAGGAGGCGATCAAGACGGACGAGCTGTCCGGGGAGGAGGTCGTCGAGGGCATCCTCGAGGCCTTCGCCTTCGCGGACGCGGACCCGTTCCGCTGCGCGACCCACAACAAGGGCATCATGAACGGGATCGACGCGGTCGTCGTCGCGACGGGGAACGACTGGCGGGCCGTGGAGGCGGGGGCCCACGCGTACGCCGCGTGGAAGTCCGGCGGCTACCGCTCCCTCACGACGTACGAGAAGGACCGGGAGGGGAACCTCGTCGGGACGATCGAGCTCCCCATGCCCGTCGGGCTCGTCGGTGGCGCCACAGCGGTCCACCCGACCGCCAAGGCGAACGTGAAGCTCCTCGGCGTGAAGACGGCATCGGAGCTCGCCGAGATCATCGCGTCCGTCGGCCTGGCCCAGAACTTCGCGGCCCTGAGGGCCCTCGCGACGGAGGGCATCCAGCGGGGCCACATGTCCCTCCACGCGCGGAACATCGCCGCGACGGCGGGGGCCGTCGGCGACGAGATCGACCGGGTCGCGGAGGTCCTCGTCCGGGAACGGAAGGTCCGGATGGACCGCGCTGCGGAGGTCCTCGCGGACCTGCGGGGCAAGATGGACAAGTAATATTCAAGCCCATGGATATATTCCAATCCGCAGTGATACGGTCATAGCTATAATAAATTGTGTGTTATCGATTTCACCAACGAAATTCGAGAGAATCGCGGACCCCCTCCTTCCGTGCCATTTCGTGACACGGATGGCCTCGATCCGTCGGCTGGACGCCCGGCCGGTGTCCGATAATAATTCATCCGTTTAGATAAATATAAGGGCCGCACGACGAGGGTCGCCATCCTCCTCGTCCGACGCGACGGACGGTCGACGTCAGCGTACCGTTAGTCTTTTTTACTGAGACCAGCATTCGCGCCGTGGGATGGGTGCCCATGGTCCGGGTCGCGATTTACACTAGGGTATCGACCGAGGACCAAGCCAAAGAGGGATTCTCTCTCGGCGCCCAACGGGAGCGCCTGGAGGCCTACTGCACGGCCCGGGACTGGGAGATCGTCGCCACGTACGTGGACGACGGCTACTCCGGGCGCGACACGCGGAGGCCCGCGTACCAGCGGATTATGGAGGAGCGGGACCGATGGGACACGATCCTCGTGATCAAGATGGACCGGATCCACCGGAACTCGCGGAACTTCATGGAGATGATGGACAATCTCCGCTCCTGGGGGAAGGACTTCGCCTCCGCGACGGAGTCCCTCGACACGTCCACCGCGATGGGCCGTTTCGTGATGGACATCATCCAGCGGATCGCACAGCTCGAGTCCGAGCAGATCGGGGAGCGCGTGTACATGGGGATGGCCCAAAAGGCGAAGCACGGCCCTGGGATCCTCGGCTTCCAGCCGCCCCTCGGGTATCGGATCGCGTCGGGGCAGCTGTTCATCGAGCCCGCGGAGGCGTCCGTCGTGCGGAGGATCTTCGACCTCGCCCTCCAGGGGAAGACCCTCGAGAAGATCGCGTCCGTGCTGAACGATCGGGACCGCGTCCTGACGAAACGCAAGACCCGCTGGACCGCGGTCAAGGTGTACCGGATCCTCCACAACCCCGTGTACGCGGGCTTCCTCCGGTGGGACGGCCTCCTGCGGAAGGGGGACCACGAGGCCCTCGTCGCCGTCGACGCCTTCAACCAGGTCCAGGAGCTCCTCCGGTCGAGGGCTCTCCCGGATGTCGCGAGGGAGGGACCCCTCGCCCTGGAGGCGTGAGGGATGGAGGGCCGCTGCCAGCGCTGCTGGGGGACGAAGAACCTCGTCCAGCGGGAGGTCGAGGCGGACCCCCGCGGCGACCCGACCGTGCGCCGGCAGAAGGTCCTCCTATGCAAGGCCTGCGCGGACGGGGCCCCCTCCGACGGGCTCCTGTTCTGGGAGGTCTTCATGCGCTTCGGGTCCACCCGCGAGCTGCTCCAGCACTACGAGGCGCCGACGGAGGAGGAGGCCATGCGCAAGCTATGCGCGGAGCGGGGCCTCAACGAGCGGGAGGTCATGCGCCGGGTCCGCGGGCAGGCGAGCGCGGAGGCCCTCAGCGGAGCCGCGCGCAAGGTGAACTCCTTCCTCGCGTACGCGAGCCCCTACGGGTACGACTACGTCGAGGGGGCGCTCCAGGTGCGCCAGGAGGAGGCCCGCGTGGTGACGCTCATCTTCCGCAGGTACCTCGAGGGGAAGGGGATCGCGAAGATCTGCCAGGAGCTGAACCGGGACGGCCTCCGGACGAAGACGGGCCGGGCGTGGGCGAGCCAGACGATCGCGAACATCCTCTCGAACCCCGTGTACTGCGGCCTCAGCCGGACGAACGGGGGTGTGAAGAAGGGTCGGCACGAGCCCCTCATCGAGATCGACACGTTCAACCGCGTGCAGAACGAGATGCAGCGGCGGATCCGCAGGCCGGACCAGAAGCGCGACGAGGCGCCCCAGCTCCGCCTCGAAGATTACAACTGACCGCGCGGGCGAGCTCGTCCCGGCGCCGCAGAACGAAGCCCATCCGAACCTTGCGGCCTCGCGGTCGTTGCTATAGTTAAACAACTATAACATCTCGGATCGCGCGAGGCGGACGCGACGGCCTCCCTGCGGATCGGACGCCCCTCTCCCCTGTGCTCTCCTGGAGAAAACGCCCACCCCCATGGAGGGACGGTCCCGGACGGTGGAAAGTGGGCCACGAATCCGGGGGTCGGAGGCCCACTCAGGGCCCCTTTCCCATTGCGGTTCGGTAGTCCGTATGTGTATGGCCCCCGAGGAGGGACCCGGTTTGACAACACATAGTTTTATTGGTTCTATGGGGACTATGGTTTCGGGCGGACCGCCGTGGCAAACCCTGACAAGGACCTCACGACGATCCAGATCACGAAGCCCGTGCGCGACCGCCTCTACCGCCTGAAGTTCCGCCAGACGTACGACGAGTTCCTCGACGAGCTGTGCGACCTGTACGAGAGCACGGAACGCAGTGCACACAAATAGGCATAGGAACGTCAGTATAGCTATCACGTTGACTTAGCACGTAGGTTCGCGTACAGCTATATTTTCCGCACGTAAGACCTTGAGACCACGTTTCGGCGCCCCACTGGAAGGGTTATGACCCCGCCTCGCCGTACCGCGAGGGCGGATGACCCACTGGACGGAGAAGTATCGCCCCCAGAGCCTTGAAGAGGTCCTCGGCAACCCGACGGCCGTCTCCGAGCTCCGGCGATGGGCCCAGGCCTGGACCCGTGGCATCCCTGACCGGAGGGCCGTGATCCTCCAAGGGGAACCGGGGATCGGGAAGACGAGCGCGGCCCTCGCCCTCGGGCGGGAGATGGGCTGGACCGTGATCGAGATGAACGCCTCGGACCAGCGGAACGCGGAGGCGATCAGGCGCACGGCGGCCCGCGGGGCGGTCCTCGAGACGTTCTCCTCGACGGGGGAGTTCCTCCGCACAGGGGAGGGCGGGCGGAAGCTCATCGTCCTCGACGAGGCGGACAACGTCTTCGGACGGGAGGACCAGGGCGGGATTGCGGCGATCGTCCAGATGATCCGGGAGACCCGGCAGCCCGTCATCCTGATCGTGAACGACCTGTACGGCCTCACGAGCCGATCGTCCGCGATCAAGCGGCTATGCAAGACCATCAAATTCCAACCTGTTCACGCGGCCGCCATGAAAAAGATACTCAAGGACGTCGCCGCCAAGGAAGGGGTCGACGTCTCTGAGGACGTCCTCGAGTTCATCGCGGACCGGTCCCTCGGGGACATGCGGTCCGCCCTCACGGACCTCCAGGCCCTTGCCGTCGGGACGACGGAGCTCCGCGGCGAGGCGACGTCGGCCCTCGGCTTCCGGGACCGGGAGTCGACGATCTTCGCGGCCCTCGGGGAGATCTTCCGCTCCGGGGACGCGAGGCGGTCCCGGGACGCTGTCCGCGCCCTCGACGAGGACCCGGAGACCCTCGCCCTCTGGGTCGACCACAACCTCCCCTTCGAGTACCGGTCCCTCGACGACCTCGCCCGCGGGTACGACCGGCTCGCCCGCGCGGATATCTTCCTCGGCCGGCGGGCCCGCCGCCAGGACTACGGAATGTGGGGCTACGCGTACGACCTCTTGTCCGCGGGCGTCGCGACAGCGCGGAAGGGCCGAGCGGCGGGGGGCCAACTCCAGTTCCCGATGTACCTCATGCTCATGTCCCGCTCCCGCGGCCGGCGGACCGCGAGGAACTCCCTCGCCCAGAAGCTCGGGCGGCACCTCCACACGTCCGCGGCCCTCGTCCGGAACGACGTCCTCCCGGACCTCCGGGCCCTCTGCGCGGCGGACGCGGAGTTCCGCGTGCATCTCACCGCCGTCCTGGGGCTCGACGAGAAGGAGGCCGCGTACCTCCTCGACGAGAAGGAGGACAGCCACGCGGTCAAGCACCTCCTCGAGAGCGCCGCGAAGGTCCCCGGCTTCGGATCCCGGGAGGCCCTCGGGGAGGGCCTCCAGGAGTTCGACGAGGGCGACGATCCAGGCGCATGATGTTCCGATCACGCAGCGGGGTCTCGTGGGGCGGCGACTGCGGCTCGTGGACGGCGAGGTCGTCACGAAGTACGTCTTCCCGTTCGTCGACGGCGAGTGGCGCGTGCCCTTCGCAATCGTCGACATCCTCGGACGAGGACCGACCGTCCTCGCCGCCCCGATCGAACCCGAGGGCGCGGACCTGCGGTCGGCCCTGGCGATCCCGCTCGAGGCCTTCCTCGGCCTCGCGCACTTCGATCTCTGGTGGGTCTTCCGGGGCATCCCCGAGCTGGAGCGTCCGTGGGTAAACGCGGTCATCTCCACGAACATCGCCCAACCCTTCACCCGCGACGGCGTCCGATACAAGATCCACGATCTCGCCTTCCCGCCCGGTGTGCGGGAGCTCACGGCCGTGCGCGTGAAGGACGAGGTCTTCCACCCGCGAGAGTTCCGGAAGGGGGAGCTCGACCTCCTCGGCCTCCGGCGCGCGAGCCCTTGAGCCAGGCAGGACCCGCATCGGACGGTCCCGGGCCGCGGATTTCGGTCGTCCGAAACGCACGAAAACCCTTTATCCACGCCACCCGTACCAGGGCCCGATGGACCCCGAGCGGAAGGAGGTCCTCGAGCGCCAGGGCTACCGAATCGTCGGGGAGCACAGCGGGGTCAAGCTGTGCCACTGGACGAAGGCGAGCCTCTCGAAGGGCGTCGGCTGCTACAAGCAGACGTTCTACGGAATCGAGAGCCACCGCTGCCTGCAGATGACGCCGACGGTCGACGCGTGCAACCTCGGATGCATGTTCTGCTGGCGCACCCAGGAATGGGGATCCGACGGCCTCCTCGAGGCGGACGACCCCTCGTCCATCGTCGACGGGAGCCTCGAGGCCCAGCGCGCCCTCCTCAGCGGGTACAAGGGCCATCCCGGCGTGACGCGGGAGCGTTTCCTGGAGGCCTGGCATCCGACGAACGTGGCGATCAGCCTCACGGGGGAGCCCACGTTGTACCGCCGCCTTGGGGAGATGATCGACGACTTCAAGCGGCGCGGGATGTCCACGTTCCTCGTCACGAACGGCACGACGCCCGCCGTCCTGCGGCGGATGCGGGAGGAAGGCCGCCTGCCGACCCAGCTCTACGTGACCGTCGCGGCTCCGAACGAGGACGTCTACCGGAGGCTCATGGCCCCGAAGTCGGACCACGAGTGGGCGAAGCTCCTCGAGACCCTCGCCCTCCTCCCCGAGATCCCGACGCGCACGGTGATCCGGCACACCCTCGTCGAGGGCTGGAACCTCGGCTGGGAGGACGAGTACGCGGCCCTCGACCGGGTCGCGAAGCCGATGTCCATCGAGTGCAAGGGTTACTCCTTCGTCGGGGAGAGCCGCCTGCGCCTGCGGGAGGAGAACATGCCGTCCCACGCGTCCATCCGGACGTTCGCCCGGGCCCTCGCGGACCGCCTGGGCTACGCCGTCGCCGCGGAGCGGGAGGACAGCCGCGTGGTCCTCCTCACCCCGGACGGGGAACTCCATCCCGTTTCCTCGTGAGACAACGGGACCGAGGCCTCTTTTATAGGACCCTCGGAATGGAGGGGGGACCCGTTTGGCGAGCCCCCTCGACGCCCTCGGGAGGTTCCTCGAGGACACGTACAACAACCCCCTCGCGTACATCTCCCTCACGTTCGTCTACGCGATCGCCGTGGCCATCGTCCTGCCGATCCCCATCGAGGCGGCCCTCCTCGCGCCCCTCCTCGACCGCCGGTACGGCTACCTCATCGGGATCACCCTCGCCCTCGCGGCCGGCAAGACGATCGGCGCGTGGCTCATCTTCCTCCTCGGGGTCAACGTCGAAGGGTCGATCCGCCGCTGGTCCGAGCGGTGGCGCTTCGCGAAGTGGTTCGTGGAGAAGGCGGAGAAGTTCGTCGCGAGGACGGGGAACCTGGGGCTGTACATCCTCCTCTCCATCCCCCTGATGACGGACACGATCCCCCTGTACCTGTACTCCCTGTTCAACGAGGAGGGGAAGGCCCTCGACCAGCGGATGTACCTCGCCGCGAACTTCCTCGCCGCCCTCAACCGCGTGGCCGTCCTCGTGATCATCTTCCTCGTCGGGGTGAACCTGTTCGGCCTGTAGCGGCAGCCTTATCCGCCGGCCGCCCTTCGCGACGCCGTGTTTGAGCTGCCGACGGTCCTCCGTGCGGACGAGCTCCTCGACAAAGCCTTCGGCCGGGCAGGCAAGGCGACGACCGCGAAGGGGAAGGACCGCGCGACCCGATCCCGGAACCTCGCCGTGGCGAAGGTCCAGATCGCGGGGCAGACGATCGGGTCGACCCTTCGGTCGTACGTGAAGGGGTTCCCGAGCCTCGACCGGCTGCCGCCCTTCTACGCGGAGCTCATCGACGTCCTCGTGGACCGCGGGCGGCTCAAGAAGCACCTCGGGGCCGTGGACTGGGCCGCGGACCGGGCCGAGGCCGTGACCCGGGAGGCCGTGCGGAAGATCGGACGGTCCGAACTCGGGGAGCTCCTCACCCTCCGCAAGGCGGCGTTCGGCCGGCTCGCGTCCCTCGTGGACCAGGTGTCCGGGGACCTCGACGGCCTCGTCGAAGCGCGGAAGGCCCTCCGACGCCTGCCGAACATCGACCCGAACGTGCCGACGATCGTCGTGGCGGGCTACCCGAACGTGGGGAAGAGCGCGTTCGTGCGGGCCGTTTCGACGGGGCGCCCTCGCGTGGCCGAGTATCCGTTCACCACGAAGGGCGTGAGCCTCGGGCACTTCGAGCGGGACGGGCGGCGCTATCAGATCATCGACACGCCGGGGCTCCTCGACCGGCCCATGGAGAAGCGGAACCGGATCGAGAGGCAGGCCATCGCGGCCTTGGCCCACCTCGCGGACGTCGTCCTGTTCCTCCTCGATCCCTCGGAGACGTGCGGCTACACCATCGACGAACAGACGCGGCTCCTCGCCTCCGTGCAGGACGTCTTCCGGGACGTGGCCTTCGTCGTCGTCGAGAACAAGGCGGACCTCGACGGCCCGGCCTCCGGGCACCCGCGAATCTCGGCGGTTCGAGGGGATGGGCTCAACGAGGCTTTGGATCGGGTCCTCGAGCGCCTCACCAGCCGCGCTCCTGGAGGCGCGCCTCGATAGGCAGGGCCTTCGCGTCGATGCCTTTCATCGGGAGGCCGAGGCCCTTAGAGACCTCCGCGACGACGCTCGGGTCGTCGAAATGGGCGACCGCGTCGACGACGGCCCGGCCCCGCGTCTCGGGGTTTTCCGACTTGAAGATCCCTGAGCCCACGAAGACCCCGTCGCAGCCCATGAGCATCATGAGGGCCGCGTCCGCGGGGGTCGCGACCCCGCCCGCCGCGAAGTTCACGACGGGGAGGCGCTGGATCTTCTTGACCTCCGTGAGGATCTGGAACAGGCCCTCCGAGATGTCGTCGAGGGTCGCGCCCGCGAAGATCACGTCGGCCTCGGAGACGGCCGGTTCGATGCCCATGGAGGCACGGATCTCCTTGAGGAGGACCGTGAAGTTCTCCGCGTACTTCGTCGCGACGCCGTACAGGCGGTCGTTGTCGTACGCCTTGAGCTCCGCGATCGCGTGGTTCACCTGCCGGACGTGCCGGACGGCCTCGATGATGTCCCCCGTCCCCGCCTCGCCCTTCGTGCGGATCATCGCGGCCCCCTCCCACACCCGCCGGACGGCCTCCCCGAGGTTCCGGCAACCGCACACGAAAGGCACACTGAATGCCCGCTTGTTCACGTGGAAGAACGGGTCCGCTGGCGTGAGGACCTCGGACTCGTCAATCATGTCCACGCCGAGGGACTCGAGGGCCTTCGCCTCCGCGTCGTGCCCGATCCGGCACTTCGCCATCACGGGAATCGTGACGGCATCCATAATCTCCTGGATCTTCGTCGGGTCCGCCATCCGCGCGACGCCCCCCGCGGCCCGGATATCCGCCGGCACGCGCTCGAGGGCCATGACGGCGACGGCCCCGGCCTCCTCCGCGATGGCCGCCTGCTCCGCGTTCGTGACGTCCATGATCACGCCGCCCTTCTGCATCTTCGCGAAGCCGCGCTTGAGCAGTTCCGTCCCGAAGCGGAGTCGGCTGAGGTCGAGATCGAGAGGCATAGAACGTCCTCCCGGGGCGACCTACGGGACGTAGGTATATCTACTTTTCCTGAGGAAAAGGACGCCCGATTCGATACGTTTCCCATCCCTGGAGAGGGAGGGGCCCCGGGAACGCGCGTCATCCGAGGGCCGACCCGGCCGGCGCGGCGACACGCACGACCCGGAAACACGTATATGACGGCCCGCGGTTCCTCCCCACGAGGAGCCATGGTCGCCCGCCGACGAATCCGTCCACGTCCGCGGCCCGCGCGGACGTCCCCGAAAATCGTCGTGTGCGTCACGGGGATGCCTGCCGCGGGGAAAGAGGAAATCGTGAAGGTCGCCCGCCGACTGGGCTTCTCCATCGTCCGGATGGGGGATGTCGTCCGGGACGAGGCCCGCGCGCTCGGCCTCGCGTCGACGGACCATGCGATCGGCGGGATGGCCCACCAGGAGCGGGTGGAGCACGGCTTCGGGATCTGGGCGGAGCGGACCCTGCCGCGGGTCCCGGGTGGGCGCGTCCTCATCGACGGACTTCGCGGGCGCGCGGAGCTCGACGTGTACCGCCGTGCGTTCGGGGAACGGCTCGTCGTCCTCGCCGTCCACGCGTCCCCTGGCACGAGGTTCGGGCGCGTGGTCCGGAGGGACCGGTCCGACACGACGGCGTCCCGAGAGGCCTTCGTAGCCCGGGACGAGCGGGAGCTTGGATGGGGGCTCGGGGACACGATCGCGACCGCGGAAGTCCTCCTCGTCAACGAGGGTACCCTCCCGGAGCTCCGGCGGGCCGTGCGCGACGTCCTGGAGCATCTCGATGGCTAGCCTACCGATCCTCTGGATCGAGGCCCGCGTCCATGCCCATGCGACGGAGGACGAGGACCGCGTCCGGGCAGCCCTCGGGGCCGCGCTCCCGGCGGGGGAGGACCGGCGAGAGGCGCTCGAGGGCCACATGGGCAACCCGATCGTCCGGATCGTCCGCCGCGTGGACGCGTCGGCGCCTATCCGGCAGACCTGGGAGGCATGGAGGGCCTCGGGGATCCTCGAGGCCCTCGGGGCCGACGGCGGCTCCCGGCTCGACGATGAGGGCGTCCTCCATATGAGGTTCGACAAACAGGAGGCGTACCTGGGCCGGCTCGTCCTCGTCCGGGAGACGGACGCGATCGACGTCCGCGTGAGGCTGGCCGCCCACCCCGCGAAGCCCGAGGCCTTCCGGCGGGTCGCCGCGGCGCTCCTCGCGGGGGGCGAGTGAATGAATCTCACCAAAGACCAGGGGTGCCTCCTCGAGGAGGGGACGCCCGCCCAGCGGAAGGCCCTGGAGATCCTCCTCGCCCTCGGGGAGATCGGCGGGGCGGAATCCCTCGTCCCGATCACCTCGGCCCACGTCTCCGGGGCGTCGTACAAGCTCATCGGGGACGCGGGGCTCGAGTTCATCGAGGACTTCGCGGCAGGCACGCGGGTGGCCGTCCCGACGACCGTGAACCCTCTGGGGACGGACCTCGCCCAGTGGCGGGAGCTCGGGATCCCGGAGGCCTTCGCGGAGAAGCAGGCGCGGATCGCTCGCGCGTACGAGGCCATGGGAACGAGGACGATCTTCTCCTGCACGCCGTACGAGCAGGGGGTCCGGCCCGGCCTCGGCGAGCACGTGGCCTGGGCGGAGTCCAACGCGACGTGCTTCGCGAACTCGGTCCTCGGCGCCCGGACGAACCGGGAGGGAGGCCCTTCCGCCCTCGCGGCCGCGATCGTCGGCGCGACCCCGGACTTCGGCCTGCACCGGGACGAGGGGCGGCAGCCGACGATCCTCGTCGACGTCGACGCGGACCCCTCCGGGATCGGGTTCGACCTGCTCGGCCTCTTCCTCGGAGAGCGGGCGGGGGACGGCCTCCCGTACGTCCGCGGGTTCCGTGCCTCGGAGGCGGACCTCAAGTGGTTCGGCGCGGCCCTTGCCTCCGCAGGGAGCTGCGGGATGTTCCACCTTGAGGGCGTGACGCCGGAGTGGCGACGCGCAAGGACGAAGCGGCTCCCGACCGTCCGCGTGACGGCGGACGACCTGGAGGCGACCCGCAAGGAGTACACGGATGGCCAGGACGCGGACCTCATCGCCCTCGGGTCTCCCCAGCTCTCCTCGGACGAGCTGAGGGCCATCGCGGGCCTCCTCGACCGCGCCCATCCCCGCATCCCCGTGTGGGTCTTCACGAGCCGCGCGGTCCGGGAAGCGAACCCCGACGCGGTCGCGGCGGTCGAGCGGGCCGGCGGGAGGGTCCTCGCGGACACGTGCCTCGAGGTCACCCTCCTCGAGCACCGCTTCACGACCGTCGCGACGCCCTCGGGCAAGGGGGCGTACTACCTCCCGAGCCTCTGCCGGCAGAAGGTCATCCTGGACGACATCCGTGTGATCCTGGAGCGGTACGCATGAGGCTCCCCGCGAGGCGGATCGCTCCGGGCCGTGCGGAGGGCCCTGCACTCGTGAGCCCCTCGCCCTTCTCCTTCGTCGGCGGGGCGGACCCCGCGACGGGGGAGGTCCTCGACGAGGCGTCGGGTTGCCGGGGGGAGCGCATCGCGGGCCGCGTGTTCGCGTTCCCGCACGGGAAGGGGAGCACGGTCGGGTCCTACGTCGTGTACGGCCTCGCGAAGCGGGGCGTGGGCCCTGCGGCCCTCGTCAACGAACGCGCGGAGGGGATCGTCGCGGTGGGGGCGATCCTCGCGGGCGTCCCCATGGTCGACGGGGTCGACGTGCGAGGATTCCTCCCGGGGGACCGGGCGATCGTCGACGCGGACGCGGGGGCGATCGACCTCCCCGACGTCCGTGCCGTCCCCGTCGTCAGCGTGTTCCTCCGGAACCGCGGGCGCCTGCTCCTCGTCCAGAGGGGCGACCGCGTGGGGAGCTTTCCGGGGCGGTGGTCCGCCGTCTCCGGATACCTCGAGAGGGACGAGGACCCGCGGGACCGTGCGGTCCAGGAGGTCCGGGAGGAGACGGGGATCCGCGACACCCGTTTCCGGGCCGCGGGCCGGCCCGTCGTCGCGCGGGACGGCCCGACGGCGTACGTCGTCCATCCGTTCCTCTTCGACGTCCCGAGCCGCCGCTTGCAGCTAGATTGGGAAAACGTCACCCATCGATGGATTAGGTCATCCGAAATCGACGGATTTGACACGGTCCCCCGGCTCCGGGACGTCATGACCTCGGCCTTACACGGACAATAGTTGCGGAAAGGTTAAACTACGATTTCGCCGCTCCTGCGCTCGGTGGCGAAACGGAGCCTCACGGACAACGAACGGAAGGTCCTGTACGGCCTCGTCCACCATCCCACGAGGAACGATCGGGAGCTCTCTGAGGCCCTCCGAATCAAGGTCTCCACGGTCACCGCGATCCGGAGGCGGCTCGGGGCGTCCGACTACTTCGTCACCCGCCGGATCCCGATGATGCATCGCCTGGGCTGGGAGATCCTCCTCGCGGGACACGGGCGGCTCGCGCAGACGGCCAACCCCCACGCGAGCGCGCGGATGCGGGAGATCCTCGAAGGCCGCTTCCCGACGATCTTCCACGTCGCGATGTCCCCCGACCACTTCACGTTCCTCGGGATGGCCCCCGACTACACGACGTCAAGGAGGGACCTCGAGGAGCTCCGGACCGCGATGCACCGGGCCGGGCTCTCCGACACGGGGCTCCTCTCGACGATCGTCTTCCCCGTCGGACTCACGGTCCTCGGGAACTTCTTCGACTACAGCCACGCCCTCGCCCTCGCGTTCGGGATCGAGGAGAAGCCCCCCGTCGCCCTCCACCCGGGCGAGGTCGGGGATATCGAGCTCTCCCGGAAGGAGACGGACGTCCTCCGGGGCCTCGTCCGGTTCCCCGAGCTCAGCGACAAGGCCGTCGCGGGCAAGATCAAGGCGTCCCGCCAGGCCGTCTCCAAGATGCGCCGGACGTTCGAGGCGGACGGCCTCCTCCGGACGGTCCGGCTCCCGAACGTCCGGGCCCTCGGCTTCGAGCTCTTCGTGTCCACGTTCGCGCGGTTCACCCCGCCGGCGACCCTGAAGGCCCGCGCGGACGCAATCGAGAAGACCCTCAAGGTCACGCCGTCCTTCTTCTACGCGTCCTGCAACATGGAGTCCGTTCTGTTCGCCGCGGTCAAGAGCTACGAGCACTTCTCCTCCCTCCGCTCCCTCTTCGGGAAGTACTACGAGGAGCGCGGGTTCCTCGCGGGGGACGCGACGATCCACATCGGCCTCGCCTCGATGACGGACATCCTGCGGAACGCGGACTTCAGCCCGGCGATCCAGACCCTGCAGGGGCCGATGGCGCGCTAGCGTCGATCACGGCATCGACCTCCCGCTCGAGCAGGGTGAGTTGGTGGGTGTCGAGGGTCAACGGGTTCACGGAGAACAGGAAGATCGCGTTGTGGATCGCGACCTGGTCCCGGATCGACTGGACGAGCCTCAGGACCGTGATGAAGTTGTTGTTCGTGATGAGGTACTCGATCCCGTCGAGGAGGACGACCCCCTTCTCCCGGCTCAGGAACTGTTCGACGGCGAGGGACAGCTTCTCGAGGTCCTTGGGCCGCACGGCGTCCTCCTTCCCGACATTGCTGAGCCAGAGCACGGGCAGGTCCGCGATCCCGTACCGCTCCCGGATCTTCTGGGGGTACACGCGGGTCACGCACAGGCCCTTCCTGCCGGCCGCGATCGCGGCGAGGAAGAGGCGGTACGATTCCCCGGGCTGGGTCTCCCGGACGAGATACGTGGAGGAGGGCTGGAGGGGGCCTGCGGCGGCCTTCGCAGGGTCCACCGTCGCGGGGGCGGCCCCCGCCTCCTGGGAGGCGCCGCACGCGGGGCATCGGTCCGCGTCCGCGGGGATCGGCTCCCGGCAGGAGACGCACGGCACGCGTCCAGGCCCGGCGGGCGCCGCGGCCTCCGGGGCCATCGCGAGGCCGCAGACCCCGCACGCGGCCGCCCCGGGCGGCACCGCGGAGCCGCACCTCGGGCACGGGCCTCCCGACGAGCCCACGGGCTCGTGGCACCGCGCGCAGCGGAGGGCGCCCTTCGGCAGAGGGGCGTCGCAGGCCTCGCACGCCGCCGACACCTCGTCGGGCCGCGCGAGGGCCTCGAGGATCCGGTCCACGTCCGCGGGCTCGAGCCCCTCGATCCCCGCGATCTCCTGCTTCGTCGCCGTACGGAGGGCCGCGAGGCTCTTGTAGCCCGCGTCGAACAGGGCGAACGCCTTCGCCGGCGTGATCCCGGGCATCCGGGTGAACTCCCGGAGGGCCTCGCTCGCGTGGAGGGGCGTGATCCCGATCGTCACGCTCTGCCCGTCCACGTCGTTCCACTCGACGACGTACTCCGACTCCACGGAACGCTCGGAGAGGGACAGGGTCCGGGACCGCGTCTCCCGGGCGATGAGGTCCTTCTGGGCCGCGACGGCGGCGGCGAGGTCCCGCCCCGCCTTCACGACCGTCGCGATGAAGTCGTCCACGTCGAGCTTGATCTCCTTCCGCATCTGCTGGACACGGCGGACGATCTCCCGGGCGTACCCCTCGGCCTGGATCTCGGGGGTCACTCGCATGTCGATCGTGAGCTCGCCGTGCGGCGTCGACACGACGGCCACGTCGTCGGGCATCTTCTTCGCGAAGGAGATCATCGTGCCGTCGATCGTGACGACCTGCCCCTCGACGCCGACCTTGTAGTCCCCCTTCTCGAGGGCCTTCCGCACCTCGTCCGCGGGGCGGGACTCGAGGACCTTCGCGATCTTCGGCCACAAGGCCTTGTACGCCTTCCCGATCGCGGATGGATCCGGCTTCAGGACGACGGTCATCCCGGGGAACTCCTCCCCCGCCTTGAGGACCGCGAGGTCCTTCCCGTTCGCCTGGTCCAGGAACACCTCCCGGAGGCCCGCGAGGGCCTTCCGCGCCCCGTCCGTCGGGCCCGTGACCGCGATGAGCCGGACGGGCCACCGGAGCTTTCGGCCGCTCCGCTGCCGCTCCTTCGCGACGGCCTCAACGAGCTCCTGGACGATCGCCATGGAGGCCTCGAGCTCCAGGTTCCGCCGGCCCGCCATCGGCGCGGGCCAGTCGAGCATGTGGACGGACAGGAGGCGTCCGTCGAGCCGCTGGTAGATCGCCTCCGCGAGGTGGGGGACGGCCGGGGCGAGGATCGTCGCCGTCGTGAGGAGGGCCTCGTGGAGGACCGCGTACGCGGCCGTCTTCGTCCGGTCCTCCGCGTCGAGCCAGGTCCGCTCCCGGACGAGCTTGACGTACCACCGGGACAGGTCGTCGAGGATGAACGTCTCGACGGCCCGGTACGCACGGTGGAGGCTGAAGGACGTCATCTCCCGGTCGACGGCCTCCTTGAGGGCCTCGAGCCGTGAGAGGAGCCACGCGTCCTCGGGGCGGAGGTAGGCCTTCGCGGCCTCCACGGTGTGCCGCGCGGGGTCGAAGCGGTCCAGGACCATGTACGTCGTCGCGAACCGGAGGACGTTCCACAGGATGTTGAGGGTCCGCTGGGCCGTGCGCACGCCCTCCTCCTGGAACGTGATGTCCTCCCACGGGGCGTTGACCGCGAGGACGTAGAAGCGGAGCGGGTCCACGCCGAACTTCGTGATCACGGCGGAGGGCTCGATGAAGTTCCCGAGGGACTTGTGCATCTGCCGCCCGTCGGGGCCGTTGACCCAACCGTGCATCATGACCGCGTCGTAGGGCGCGCGGTCGAACGCGACGACCCCCGCCGCGAGCTGGGAGTTGAACCAGCCGCGCGTCTGGTCGGGACCCTCGACGATCCAGTCTACGGGCCACCAGCGCTTGTGCTCCTCCTCCCGCGCGGGGAAGCCGAGGCTCGCCCAGCTCGCGACCCCGCTGTCGAACCAGACGTCGAGGACGTCCTTCACGCGGGCCATCTCCCCGCCGCACGCCTCGCACGTCAGGCGGACGTCGTCAATCCACGGCCGGTGGAGGTCCATCCCGTCCGCGTAGCCCTTCCCCCGGCGGAGGTCCGCCGCGGAGCCGACGACGCGGAACGCGGAGCACGCCGAGCAGCGCCAGAACGGGAGGGGGATGCCCCAGTACCGCTGCCTCGAGAGGCACCAGTCCCGGAGGTTCGATGTCCAGTCCCCCTGGCGGGCGACCCCCGCCCAATCCGGGTACCAGCGCACCCGGCGGATCTCCTCGAGCATCTTCCCCTTGACGTCCGTCACCTTGAGGAACCACTGGACCGTGGCCCGGTAGAGGACGGGGGTCTTGCAGCGCCAGCAGTGGCCGTAGGAGTGGGTGATGTCGTCCTCCGCGAAGAGGGCGTGGGCCGCCTTGAGGTCGTCGATGATGAGGAAGTTCGCCTCCCGCACGTGCTTCGACGCGTATTCGCCCGCCTCCGGGGTGAAGCGCCCCCGGTCGTCCACGGGAGAGAACGCGGGGAGGCCGTGGGCCTTCCCGAGGTCGAAGTCCTCGGGCCCGTGGCCCGGGGCCGTGTGGACGAGCCCCGTGTAGTCCGACTCCACGAGGTCGGAGGGGATGACCCTGTGGGCCCACTCCCCCGAGACGGTCGCCTGGAAGGGGACCTTCCCCGCGAGGGGATGCAGGTACTCCAGGCCGACGAGGTCCTTCCCCGCCTTGCGCTCGACGACCTCGAAGGACGAGACCCCTGCGAGGGCCAGGACCGTGGGGACGGCGGAGTCGAGGACCCACACGTGCTCCGTCCGCTTCCCGCGGACGACCCGCACCTTCGCGTACGTGAACGCGGGATGGGCCGCGATCGCGAGGTTCGCGGGGAGGGTCCACGGGGTCGTCGTCCAGATGAGGAGGGACTCGTCGGGACGGCCCTTCACGGGGAACGTCACGTAGATGGACGGGTCCGTCTCGTCGGAGTACTCGACCTCCGCATCCGCGAGGGCCGTCTCGCAGCGGCTGCACCACTGGAGGGACCGGAGGGCCTCGTACAGGAGGCCGCGCTCGTGGGCCCGCTTGAGGGTCCACCAGGCCGCCTCGATGTACTCGTTCCGGATCGTCATGTAGGGACGATCCCAGTCGAGCCACACCCCGAGCTCCTGGAACTGGACGTTCATCTTCCGCAGGAGGTCGAGGGAGAAGTCCCGGCACGTCGTGACGAACTTCTCGATCCCGAAGTCCTCGATCTCCTTCTTGTTCGTGATCCCCAGGGTCTTCTCGACCTGGACCTCGATGGGGAGCCCGTGCATGTCGTACCCCGGTTGGTCCCGGACGTGGTGCCCCCGCATCCGGAGCCATCGCACGACCGTGTCCTTGATCGTCTTGTTGAGGACCTGCCCGAGGTGGATCGCGCCCGTCGTGTAGGGCGGGCCGTCGACGAAGTAGAAGTCCTGGCCCTTGGACCGGGCCGCGACGACCTTCGGGTAGACCTTCGCGCGGGCCCAGAACGCCTGGACCTGCTTCTCGAGCTCCACGGGCCGGTAGTCGTCCTCCGCCTGCTTGATCATCGCAGCCCCCTCCGCGGGGGTGTCGCGCGGCGCGCGGGCTTTCTCATCGCCCCTGCGCACCGCCCGTCCCATCCGGGTGCGGCTATTAAAACGTGGCGGGCCGGATCGCCCGCGGGAGAGGACCGCCGCGCGCGCCGCCCGGCGGCCCGGGGAGGGCCGGGAGCGAGATTTGAACTCGCGTCAAGGGATCCACAGTCCCCTAGCATGAACCAGGCTAGCCCATCCCGGCCGCGGGCCGTCGCATGCTGGGAGGAGCATATAGCGTTTTGGTTACTTCGCCGTCAGGTCGCGCAAGCCCGCGACGCCATCCCGGACCAGGAGGAACGCGGCGACCACGAGGACGATCCCAACGGACATGACGACGATCAGCCCGACGACGTACTCGGGCGCGAGGATCGTCCCCACGCCGCCGAGGAACAGCAAGGCCACGCCGATCCCGCCGAGGCGTCCGCTACGCCGGCGTCTCGCCGCGACCCTCTCCCGCGTCAGGCGCTCCCGATCCGCGGCCGTCATCTTCGGCGCGTCCATCGCCGCGTCCATCCGGCCTACCGTATTTGACGGCTTGGGTGCCCCACGGAGCGCCCGCGAGGAGCCCTTCCGGAGTCCGCCGCGGGGTGGGCCCGGAAACGTTTAGTAGGCCGCGAGGGATGGTCGCCGCATGGCCGCGAAGCGGGACCTCCTCTCCATGCTCGACCTCGAGTCGGACCTCGTCGGGATCCTCGAGCTCGCGGCGAGCATCAAGAACCGGACGAAGGCGGGGGAGCCGTACGAGCCCTTGCGTGGGAAGAGCCTCGCGATGGTCTTCGAGAAGGCCTCCACGCGCACCCGGGTGTCCTTCGAGGTCGGGATGACCCAGCTCGGCGGGCACGCCCTCTTCCTGAGCCCGAACGACCTCCAGATCGGACGGGGAGAGACGATCGCGGACACCGCGCGGGTCCTCAGCCGCTACGTGGACGGGATCATGTACCGGGCGTTCAAGAACGAGAACATGCGGGAGCTCGCGAGGCACGCGACGGTCCCCGTGATCAACGGGCTCGACGACAAGGAGCACCCCTGCCAGATCGTCACGGACCTGTTCACGGTCCTCGAGCGCAAGAAGGCCGTCAAGGGCCTCACCCTCGCGTACGTGGGGGACGGGAACAACGTGTGCAACTCCCTCCTCCTCGGGTGCGCGATCGCGGGGATGAACATGGCCGCGGGGGTGCCGAAGGGCTACGAGCCGGACGGGCGCCTCCTCGCCTCCGCGCGGCGGATCGCGAAGACGTCGGGGGCCGAGCTGCGGGTCGTCCACGACCCCTTCGCCGCGGTGAAGGGCGCGGACGTCGTGTACACGGACGTCTGGGTCTCCATGGGCATGGAAAAGGAGAAGGAGGAGCGCGAGAAGGTATTCCTCCCGTACCAGGTCAATGAGAAGCTCGTCCGCGCCGCGAAGGACGACGCCGTCGTCCTGCACTGCCTACCCGCCCACCGCGGGCTCGAAATCACGGACGAGGTCATCGACGGGCCCCAATCCGTCGTGTTCGACCAGGCGGAGAACCGCCTCCACGCCCAGAAGGCGATCCTCGTGCGCCTCCTCGCGGGCGTCTGAGCCGTCGTCGGGAAGCCGTAAATAGGCCGCGGCCCTTGCCGCCCCGGATGGGGCTCGCCCTCCCGGGGCGGCGCCGGATCGCCCTCGCCGCGATCCTCCTGGCCGTCGCGGCCGTCCTCGCGTTCCCTGCCCAGGCGGCGGCCGCCGCGACGCTCCCCGGCCTCGCCCTCGCCTCGGTCACCCGGATGGTCGCGGCGTACGTCCTGTCCCTCACCTTCGCGATCGTCTTCGGCCTCACGGCGGCGACGAACCGCCGCGCGGCGACCGTCCTCCTCCCGTTCCTCGACGTCCTTCAGAGCGTCCCCATCTTCGGCTTCTTCCCCGCGGCCCTCCTGTTCTTCGTCGCGACGTTCCACGGCCATCCGGCCGGGCTCGAGATCGCGGTCGTCTTCCTCATCTTCACGAGCATGGCCTGGAACATGGCCTACGGGGTGTACGAGTCCGTCATCACGATCCCCCGCGACCTCGAGGTCGCGGGGCAAAGCCTCGGCCTCACGGGATGGCTCCGGTTCCGCCGTCTCCTGTTCCCGTCCATGATCCCCAAGCTCGTGTACAACTCCATGCTCTCCTGGTCCAACGGCTGGTACTTCCTCGTCGCGAGCGAGGTCTTCACGGCTTTCGGCGAGACGCACACGCGGCCGGGCCTCGGGGCGTTCATCGCGGAGGCCGGGATCGCCGCGGACATGGGGGCCATCGCCCTCGGTCTCGGGGCCCTCGCGGCCGTCGTCCTCGCCCTCGACGCCCTCGCCTGGCGCCCCCTCTCCCTGTGGTCCGAGCGGTTCCGGATCGAGAGCACGAGCCGGGAGGCCCTGCGGGTCCCGGGCCCCTACGAGCGGTTCCGGTGGCTCCCGCGGTTCCCCGGGATCCGCGCGAACGCAATCGGGCGCCTGCGGCCCCTCGCCCAGGCCTGGGAGCGGGCCTCCCTCCGTCTCGAGCGCGGGTACGTCGGCCACCCCGCCGTCGTGCGCACGGTCCGGCGGGCCGACATGATCATGTTCCTCGCGATCGTCGGGATCGTCGTCGTCGCGGGCCTCGCGGGGATCGCGGGGCTCGTCGCCCGGGGGCTCCCCGCGGACGCGTCGAGGATCCCCGGGGCCGTCCTCGTCTCCTTCGGCCGCCTCTCCCTGGCCTACGTCGTCGCCCTCGCGTGGACGGTCCCCATGGCCGCCTGGATCGGCCGGGACGCCCGGGCCGCCCGTGTGATGACGCCCGTCCTCGAGGTCTTCGCCTCCCTCCCCGCGACGGCCCTCCTCCCCGCGATCCTCGCCTTCTCGATCGCCGTCGCCTCCTTCGCGGGGCTCGTCGAGGACCTCGCGGCCCTCCTCATCGGCCTGTTCGCGATGCAGTGGTACCTCCTGTTCAATCTCATCGCGGGTGTCCGGACGATCCCCGGGGACCTGGAGGAGGCCGCCCGCGCCTTCGGCCTCCGCGGGAGGACGTACTGGCGGCGCGTGCTCCTCCCCGCCCTCGCCCCCTCCCTCGTCACGGGGAGCATCACGGCGTGGGGGGCGGGCTGGAACGCGACGATCGTTTCGGAATACGTCCCCTACGGCGGCGTCGTCTACGACGCGGACGGCCTCGGGGCGATCCTCGCCCGGGCCACCTTCGCGACGCCCCCGGACCCCGAGATGGTCCTCCTCTCCGTCCTCGCGATGATCGCGGTCGTCCTGTCCCTGAACAAGCTCGTCTGGCGCCCCCTCTACCGCCGGGTCGCCACCCTGTACCGGATGGAGGTCCAATGACGGACGCGCCCCCGCTCCTCGAGGTCCGCGGGATCTCGAAGTCCTACGTCGACGGGGCGAAGGAGTTCAAGGTCCTCGACGGGATTGACTTCGCGGTCCGGGACCGGGACTTCGTCTGCGTCGTCGGATCCTCGGGCTGTGGGAAGTCGACCCTCCTCCGGATCATCGTGGGCCTGGAGCCGCCCACGGCGGGCACGGTCCGTTTCGAGGGCCAGCCCATCCGCGCCGACAACCCCCAGGTCGCGATGGTCTTCCAGAGCTTCGCCCTGTTCCCCTGGCTCACCGTCGAGCAGAACGTGGAGCTGGGCCTCGAGGCCCGCGGGAGACCGCCCGGGGAGCGGCGGGAGCGCGCGAGGCGGTCTATCGAGGAGGTGGGCCTGACGGGGTTCGAGAACGCGTACCCGCGGGAGCTGAGCGGCGGGATGAAGCAACGGGTCGGGATCGCCCGGGCCCTCGCGATGGAGCCCCTCCTCCTGTGCATGGACGAGCCCTTCTACGCGCTCGACGGCCTCACGGCCCAGAGCCTCCGGGACGAGATCCTCCAGCTCTGGTCGGACCCCGAGCACCCCCCGCGGGCCGTCCTCATGGTCACCCACAACATCGAGGAGGCCGTGTACCTCGCGGACCGCGTGATCGTCCTCTCGGACCGCCCCGGGCGGATCCTCGCGGAGCGGAGGATCGACCTCCCGCGGCCGAGGAACCGGAAGGAGCCGGAGTTCTACGGCTGGGTCGACGAGCTGTACTCCCTCATCGTGTGACGGAGGGTCCGAAGTGTCTAATACGGCGAAGGGCGATGGGTCGGCGAGGCGTTTGTCGGGCAGCGAGGCGGAGGCGCCCCCGAGGGCGCCACCGGGCATGGCGGCCATCGCGAAGGTCTCCCTGAGCCAGATCGTGGGCCTCGTGGAGGCGATCGACGAGGTCGGCGGCCAGGCGGACGTCGCGACGATCTCCCAGGAGGTCGAGATGGAGCTCGACCGCCTCGGGCCCATCGTGGACGCCGCGGAGTTCCTCGGACTCCTCCGGGTCGTCGACGGGGACCTGTCGATCAACGACCTGAGCCGGAAGGTCCTCCGGGCGAACGTGAAGGAGCGCAAGGCGATCTTCCGGGACATCCTCGAAAACATGCCCGTGTTCCGGCACGTCACGACCCTCGTCCGGTCCGCGGGCCGGCCCCTCGGGAAGCGGGACGTCATCGGCGCGCTCGCCGGGGCCGTCGGGAGCCACCACAGCGAGGCGTTCTTCAACGCCCTCGTGTACTGGGGCCGCTACGTTGAACTCGTCCGGTACGACAGCGAGGCGGAGCAGCTCAGCCTCCGGACGCCGTCGAAGTGACGCGCCGGCGTACGCCGCGGCCTACCGGCCGCCGAACCAGTCCCGGAGGAGCGGGTGCATCTCCATCATCTGCTCCCGCCCGATCGCCTCGTAGAGCTGGATCATGATGCCTACGGCTAGGAGGACGCCCGTGCCGGAGGCGTTCCCGACGGTCCCGATGAGATCGGCGCCCGCTGCGAGGGCGCCCACGAAGGCCCCGGAGATCACCGTGACCACGGGGATGTACCGCTCGAGCACCCGGCGCAGGATCCGCGGGTCCCGCCGGAACCCGGGGATCTGCATCCCGCTCGACTCGATCTGACGCGCGACGTCCTCGGGGCCCATGTTCGTCGTCATGATCCAGAACTTCGCGAAGACGATGGACCCCCCGATCATCACGGCGAGGAAGATGATGAGGTGGAGGAGGACCTGCCAGTATTCCTGGCCGCGGAGGTACACCCCGTATTGCGCGGGATTGAACAGGGGGAGGAGCCAGTCCCCGACCCCGTTCACGTTCGAGAAGTAGTACGCGATCCCGTCGATCGGCGTCGTCCGTTGGATCTGGCCCGAGATCACCCGCGGGTCGTTCGCCGCAGGGTATGCGCCGATCCACGTCTGTTGTCCGATCAGGGGCCATTCCGGGTGCTGCCAGAACAGGAGGGAGAACATGCTCACGTTCGCGAGGACCGCGGCGACGAGGATGACGGGGATGTTCGACGCGTACATGAGGCGGATCGGGTAGCGCCCGCGGGCGCCTCGGGCGGCCCCATGGGCGAGGGGCAGCTCGATCCGCGTGGACTCCGTGTACGAGACGATGAGGAAGATCCCGATCGTCCCGATGAGGGCGATGAGGGGGTTCGGCTGCTGGAACATGATCTGCTCGAGGCCCCCCTGGGCCATGGAGCCCGCGGGGAGGTTCTGGATGTAGTAGATCGTCTTTGGGACCGCGCCCGCGGGGACCGAAGAGCCGGCCTGCGCGGGCTCCCAGTTGAACGTCCCCGTGAAGATCTGCTGGGCCACCCCGGCCGCGATGAACAGGGAGATCCCGGACCCGATCCCCCACTTCGAGACGACCTCGTCCATGAGGAACACGAGGTAGGATCCCGCGAACAGCTGCACGACGATCAGGGTGCGGGCGAGGAGGTCCCCGTTCCCCGCGGGGATGAGCCCGAACAGCTGGGTCCCATCGAGGCCCGTGACGAACCCCGAGGACGGGGTGAGGAACCCGAAGACCTGGGGGACCGCCTCGACGAAGATCATGATGATCACGAGGAGCTTCTGGGTCCCCTGGTAGACGGACTTGTCCTCGTCGTCCCGCAGGTTGAGGTTGATGATCTTGGCGCCCGCGAAGAGCTGCATGATGATCGAGCCCGTGACGATGGGCCCGATCCCGAGATGCATGAGGGAGCCCTGGGCCCCCGCGAGGATCGCCCGGAGGCTCGAGAAGAAGTCGATCACACTGCCCTTGTCGAGCCCGTAGATGAAGACGTTCGTGAGGGCGAAGTAGAGGACGAGGATCAGGAGGACCCAGAACATCTTCGTCCGGAACTGGACGTGGCCCTCGGGCCTCGAGACCGCGGGGAGGCGGTCCGTGAGGGGTTTGAGGGCGTACAGCCGGCTCTTCTTCTTCTCCTCGAGGGGCATCGCTCAGTCCTCGGCACTCGCGGGGAGCACGACCTTCCCGCCGGCCTCGGCCACCTTCGCCACGGCCGACTCGGACGCCTCCGCCACCGTGATCTCCAGGGCGACGGGAAGGCGGCCCCGGCCAAGAAGCTTGTCCACCCCGGCCGCGGTGAGGTCCACCTGGACCGTTCCGCCCGCCCGCTTCGCGTGGCCCTGGCCCTCGAGGGCGGGGAGTCGAGCGACGAGCTCCTCGATGTTCATCGTCTTCGTCTCCCGCGTCTGCGCGTGCCGCACGAACCCGTGCCGCCCGAAGTGGTCAGGGGCGTACTTGATCATCCACTTGAACTTGTGCTTGTGGAGCCCCGCGTTCCCCGTCCCGCCGCGGCCGCCCGCCCCGCGGCCCTTCTTCTTCCCACGGCCGTGGGTCCGACTCCCGCGGAGCTTGCGCGTCCTACTGACCATGGCCCGACGCCTCCTCGAAGAGCATGCGCTGGAGGAGCTCGTTGATCTCGGTCCCCCGGTATCCGAGGTCCCCGCCGTCGTTATAGCCTCGCTTGATCGCCCGGAAGCCCTTGACGGGCGGGTGGAGCCTCAGGACGGGCCGCAGGCCGTCGACATCCCGGAGGGTCGCGTCCCCCTTCGCGATCGCTTGGCTGAGATCCCAGATCGACTTGAACGGGCTGTGGTCCTTCACGTAGGCGTCGTCGATGGGGCGGTCCCCGACGGAGCGTCCGCGACGCAGGAGGAGCTTCGCGAGGACCTCGGGGGCGACCTCGCCCCACGTGATGTGGTCCTTCACGAGCTTGAGCATGCCCTTCGCCGTGGCGTCCTCCTTGACGAGGACGCAGTGGTTCTGGCGGGTCAGGTGGAGCATCGTCAGGGTGTCTGCGACCGGGTCCGAGAGGTCCGTCTTCCCGCGGATCCGCACGACGGCGTACGTCATGTCTCCTTCGCCTCCTCGTCGGCGACGGGCGTCTCCGCGGGCCCCTCCGTGAGGCGCTCGCCCTCGACCTCGACCTCCTCGGGGAGCTCGACCTCGCCGGATCCCGCGACGGCCGCGGCCTCCGCTTTCTTCCGGACGTACACCTGCTCCGCGCCCGCCTTGATCTTCAGCCGCTCCGCCTGCTCCTCGCGCACCTTGATCCGCGCGGACGCCCGGAGGGCCTCGAACGTCGCGACCGCGTAATTGACCGTCGTCTTCGTATGGCCCTTCGTGAAGCCCCACGCGTCCGTGATCCCCGCGAGCCGCAGGACGCTCTTCGCGATGTCCCCCACGGCGAGCCCGACCCCCTGGGGCGCCGGCTTGAGGGTGACCTCGACGGAGCCGCTGTCCCCGCGCACCTTGAACGGGAGGGAATGGGAGCGGTAGCAGCCGCACTCCCAGGAGCCGCAGCCCCGCTTGACTTCGATCATGTTCAGCTTCGCGTTGTCGATCGCCCGCCGGATGGAGGGCCCGACCTCCCGGCCCCGGGCCCGGCCCAGGCCGACGAACCCGTCCTTGTTCCCGACGACGCAGGTGATCACGAAGTTGACTCGCCGGCCGGAGTCCGTCATCCGCTGGACCATGTTCACGTCGAGGACCTCGTCCTCCGTCTCCGGGAGGAGGATGTCCACGATCTCGGGCTCCCGCACGGGCAGGCCCGTCCGGAGGGCCTCCCCCATCGTCGAGAGCTCCCCCTTGAGGACCATCCGGCCCAGCTTCGTCTTCGGGTTCCACTCGCTCAGGTCGCGCTGGGCCCGCTCCCCTCGCCCCCCGCGCCCGCCGCTCCCCGCGCCCCGCGGCCGCCGTCGCATCAGAGCACCTCCAGCTTCGCCTTCACGTCATCGAAGGACTTGGGAACCGCCTCGCCGATGTGCTCCCCGCGGAGCCGCTCCTTCGAGGGGAGGACCTCGGGGCTGTGGGGCACGGCGAGGCCCGCGTCGAGGAGGCCTTTGAGGGCCGCGAACACGCGGCCGCCCTTCGTAGGCTTGTGGAGGCCGATGTCGAGAATCGCCTCGGAGACGCCCTTCGCGGCCGCCCGACGTCCGGCGAGGAACCCCGTCAGGTACGCCGCCGGGACGTTCCCCGTGCCCGCGGCCCAACCCTGCTTGACGAGCTCCCGGGAGGTGGCCGTGGCCAGGATCCGGTCCCCCGCGGGGTCCATCTCGACAATCTGGACGATGACCTGGTTGAGGGTTTTCCGGACGACGGCCCGCGGCTTCCCGCCCCGCAGGATCCGGGCACGGAGGCGGTAGTCCGTCCGGCCCTCCCGCCGCCGGCGGAAGCCGACGCGATAGTGGGGTCCCTGGGCCTTCAAGCCTTCGCCTCCTGGAGGAGCCCGGCGGCCTTGAGCTGCTGGTCCAGGTGGGCCCGCGACTTGAACATCCCGCCCTTCGCCTGCAGGTAGTAACGACGGTACGTGGGCACGTCGATCCGGCCCTGGGCCTTCAGCTCGCGGAGGTGCGCCCGGAGGGACCGGATGGACCGGATCCAGCGCTCCTTCCTCGGAGTGCGGGCGTTCGTCCCCCCCTTCCTCGTGCCCTGACCGCGGCGCCGGCCCTTCCTCCGCTGGGCCGCGCGCGCCCGCGCGCGGCCCCGGGACACGCCCCGGACGGGGCGGAGGGTGATCACGTTCCGGGCGACGAGCCCGCGGATCTGCTCCCGGGTGATCGCGTCGAGGATGTTCTCCTGCTCCGCGGGGTCCGTCGTGATCCGGATGCGATTCAGGCCGCACCCCAGGACGGAAGCCGCGAGCCGCCGCTGGTGGACGAACCTCATTCCGTCACCATCCGATTGAGGACGCGGATCTTCCGCTCCTCACACGCCTTCTCGATCAACTCGCGTTTCCGCGTGCCGACGCCGCCCGCGATCCGGACGGCCTGCTTCGCGGGGTCGATCCCCTCGAGCTGGCGGGGGCTGTGGACGAGGACCTCCTGGAACCCGCTCGGGTGGAGCCCGCGGACCTCCCTGGGACCCCGGTACCCCGCGGAGGGGAGGTTCCACCGGTACCCGAAGTGGCGACGGAGCTTGGACTGTCCGCCCTGGGGCTTCCTCCACTCGTCCCCGAACTTCTTGTAACGGAACCACTCCTGGCGGCGGAACGGCGGGCGTCGGGCGGACGTCTCCGCGCGGAGCCTCAGGAGGATCCGCGTCCGCGGGTCGAGGATCGGCTTCTGCCGCGCCTCGTGGGCCGGCTCGGCCTCCTCCTTCCCCTTCGCCTCCTTCGCCTTCTCCGCGGGCTTCTCCGCCTTCTTCGCCCGCTTGGGCTTCGCGGGGGCCTCCTCGACCCTCTCGACGGGCTCCTCGGCGGGCGCCTCCTTCTCCTCCTTCGTCTCCGCCGCCTCCTCGATCCGCTCGAGGAGCCGCGCGCGGAGCTCGTCGACCTTGCCCTCCGACTCGAGGCCGAGGGCCATGGACCACTCCACGAGCTGGGCCTTCCGGGCCTCCCGGACCTCGTGAGGCGTCGGGAGCTTCGCCGGCTCCGCGGCCGGCGCGACATCCTCGACGACCTTCTTCGCCCTCTTGACGGGCCTCACCGCGGGCTTCTCATCCTCCGGCATGTTCAGGCCTCCCCGGCCTTCTTCGTGATGTAGATCCCGTCCTGGAACACCCGCTGGTCGAACCCGCGGATCCGCGTGGCCTGCTCGATGTTCGCGGCCGTCTGGGACACGGCCTCGATGTCGGGCCCGCGGAGGAGGACCTGGTCCCCGCTCACCTCGACCTTCGTGTCCCCGAGGATCCGCGCGCGGCGCGGGTGCTTCTCCCCGAGGAAATTCTCGATGATGACCTCGGCCCCCTTCACGCCGACCTTCACGGGGAAGTGGCTGTAGACGACCTTCATCTCGTACTCGAAGCCTTGCGTGACCCCGAGGATGAGGTTCCGGACGTGGGCCGCGTACGTGCCCACGAGGGCCTTCTCCCGCTTCGTCGGGTACTCCGACGTCACGGAGACTTCGCCTCCCTGGACCGCGATGCGGACCCGCGGGTGGCCGAGCTTCCGCCGGAGCGTGTGCCCCTTCCCCGCGACGACGACATCGTCGCCCTCGAGGCGCACCTGCACGCCCTCGGGGATCCGCACCCGCTCGTCCAAGATTCCTGCGACGGGCATGTCATCCCCTCAGTACACGAAGGCGAGGAGCTTGCCGCCCACGCCCATCTCCTTGGCCCGGAGTTGCGAGATGACGCCCTCCGTCGTCGTGAGGATGAGGACCCCGAAGTCCTGGGCCGGGAGGTACCGCGCCTCGTACTTCTCGAGGTCCTGGCGCCGCACGGCGAACCGGGGCTTGATCACGCCGCAGCTGTTGATGTTCCCCTTGAGGGTCACCCGGTACATCCCGCCGCGGCCGTCCTCGATGAACTCGAAGGCGGTGACGTAGTCCGCCTCCTGCATGACCTTGAGCACGCGCCCGATGAGCTTCGACGCGGGCCGGAGGACGCACTCCCGCTTCCCCGCGGTCTCCGCGTTCCGGATCGTCGCCATCGCGTCGTTGAGAGGGTCCTGGAGCATGAGGTCACCTCAGGAGTACTTCCGGAATCCGAGCTGGTAGGCGATCTCGCGGAAGCACTGGCGGCAGAGGTGGAGGCCGTAGCGCCGGACGATCCCGCGCTTCCGACCGCACCGCAGGCAGCCCACCTTCCGACCGAAGTCCCTCGTCCGCTTCACTCGACCACCTCGACGCCGAAGCGATCCTTGACGAACGAGATGCCGTCCTCCCGGCGGATCCGGTGGTGGGCGGCGATGGGCCGCGGCTTCACGGCCCGGCGGGCGACCCGCCAGCCCGGCCGCGAGAGGCTCACGGACACGTCCATCCCGAACACGCCGATCTCCGGGTCGTACTTCATCCCCTCGAAGTCCGTGTAGTCCGGCACCCCGAAGGAGAAGTTCCCGCGCGGGTCGAAGGAGTACGCGGGCAGGCGCCGGTCCCGGATCGCGAGGGCCCGCTTGAGGAAGGCTTCCGCCTCGTCGCCCCGGAGGGTCACGCGGGCCCCGATGGGCATGTTCGTCCGCACGCCCCAGTCCCGGACCGCGCGGTGGCTCAGGGTCTGGACGGACTTCCGGCGGGTCACGAGGTCGAGGACCTTCTGGGCCTTCATCAGCTTCTCGCCCGACTCGCCGACGCCGATGTTGACGACGACCTTCTCGATCCGGATCGCGCGCATGTCCGTCATGGTCCCACCTACAGCGCCGAGACCTCCGGCGTGCGCACCTCAGGGGCCTCCTTCCCGACGACGAACACCTTGTCGATGTCCGTCGAGAAGCCCTCCTTGAACGTGACCGTGTTCGCCCTCGGGTTCCGCGTGCGGAAGACCTCGAGGACGTGGGCGACCTCCCCCACGTGCTTCCCGCCCGTGATGAGGGCGGCGACCCCCGGGCCGAGCTCGTAGTGGCCGAGGACCTTCTGGGCGGGGAGCTGGACCTTGAGGGTCGTCCCCGTCTTGTACGAATCCTTCGGGAGGAGCAGGTTCCGCCCGTCGTGGAGGTTGAGCTGGGCCTTCCCGCCCCGCACCGTCGTCTTGTCCTCGATCCGGCACAGCTTCCACGTCGCCTCCCCGTCCTCGATCGGGACGAGGGCCATCCGGCCCCGTGTGTTCACGAGCATCCGGTAGTGAGCCTTCGTCTCCTGGAAGCTCAGGACGTCCATGAGCCCGACGGGGAACTTGGGGTCCGTGACGGCCCGGCCGTCCACGTGGACCTTCCGGCCGTTCAGGATGCGGCGGGCCTCCCGGGCCGTGTCGCACACCCGGAGCATGTCCCGGAGGATGAGGCCGAGGGGCACGCTCGCCTCGATGGGATGGGGGCCGGGCGACGGCTTCGTGGTCCAGAACTGCGTCTTCCGGGCGATCGTCCAGCTCCTCGGGGCCGGCAGCCGCTTCAGGTGCTTCTTCACGCGTCCTCACTCCTGGAACTTCCTGCGTCGCCACGGGTCCGTGTCGTCCATCTTCACGATCATGAGGTTCGAGGCGTGGACGGGCCGCGCGACCTTCTTCTCGTCCGTCTTCTCGATCGTGATCCCCTCGATCACGACGGTCCCGTCGACCGCGTCGACGCTCACGACGGACCCCTCCTTGCCCCGGAAGTTCCCGCGCATGATCCGCACGGTGTCCCCCTTCCGGATGGGAAGGGCCCTCGGGAGGCGGACTTTCGACTTCTCGAGGAGCTTGGGGTCGAGGTGGGCCGCCGCGGCCGCCCGCTTGCGATGGAGGGGAGCCTCCGCCGCCCGCCGCCTCTGGGTCCTGGCTTTCCCGCTCGTCATCCTCGGCACCTCACACGATCATGCTCGCGTTGGCGGCGATCCTCGGCCACCGCTCCGCGGCCTCCCGGGCGACGGGCCCCTTGATGTCGGAGCCCTTCGCCTCCCCTTCCGGGGTCACGATCACGCACGCGTTGTCCTCAAACTGGACCATCATGCCCTCGGGCCGCCGGAACGGGCGGCGCTGGCGCACGATGACCGCGTTCATGAGCTGCTTCCTCGTCTCCGGGGTCCCCTTCTTCACCGTCACCACGAGGTAGTCCGCGATCCCCGCGGAGGAGCGGCGGTGGCGGACGCCATGGTACTTCGGCACCTCGACGACCTCGACGATCTTCGCCCCCGTGTTGTCGATGCACTCGAGGCGGGAGCCCTTCTGGAGCCCGCGGGTCTGGCGTCCCGGGAGGCCCTTCAGGAGACCGCCCCCCGGTTATGGATCGCGACGTAGGCGACCGTCTTGCTCAGGGGCCGGCATTCCATGAGGGTGACGCGGTGGCCGACCTGGAGCCCGAGGCATGGCGGCGCGTGGACGTTCATCCGCCGCGTACGCTTCTCGAACCGCTCGAACTTCTGGAGGTACCGGAGGTACTCCCGCTCCACGACGACGGTCCGTTGCATCTTCGTCGAGACGACGACCCCCTCGAGGGTCTGGCCGTGGACGGGGAGCTTCCCGTGGAACGGGCAGTGGCCGTCCGTGCACGTCCGCTCAGGCATGGGGACGTCGATTCCGATGTCCCGCGCCGCGGGTCGGTCCGCCTTCTTCGTCGCTGCCTTCGCCATCCTGGTCACCGTGCCTTCTTGATGCGGTCCTCGGGGCGGTAGCGGATCTCGTCGCCCTCCACCTCGGTCCCGCCTTGGACGTCGAATCGGAAACGGCTGCCTTCCTTGGGGATCATCTTGGGATTCCCTCCCGCCTCCACGATGAGCATGTTCCGGGTCTCGTCCACGACGCGACCCTCGAGGCCCTGGATCCCGGGGTCCGTCGCGCGGACGACCCGGACCCAGCGCCCGATCAGCTCATGCTTCCGCAGGTTCACCTCACTGCACCTGGACCGTGTAGCCCATGCCCGCGAGGACGGCCTGGACCTTCCGCTTGTGCTCCCCTTGGAGCTCGATCCGGCCCTCCTTCGCGGTCCCGCCCGCGGCGCACCGGTTCTTCAGCATCCGCGCCAGCTCGTCGATGTCGATGTCGCTCCCGTCGAGCCCGTCGACGATCGTGACCGTCTTCCCGTACCGGCGCGTGTCGTTGTACACCCGGATCCTCTGCTGCTCCTTCGCGAGCTCCTCGCACATGCAGAGCTCGTCGGGGAGGCCGCAGACGGTGCAGATGCCCGCCATCAGCTCGTCTCCTCCTTCGACCCTTCCACCTTGGTCTCACCTCTCGTCCCCAGTCGTCTCTCCTCGCCGATGATCGTCAGGATGCGCGCGATGTTCTTCCGGATCGCACGGATCTTCCCCGGGCTCGGGGGCGCCCCGCCCATCGCGGCGACCCCGCGCTCGTGCATGAGTTCCTCCCGGAGCTCGAGGAGCTTCTTCTCCCGGGCGTCGGGCTCCATGGCCCGGATCTCCTTCGTCCGGAGAAGGGCCATCTACGCCTTCCCCTCCTTCTCGAGGTCCAGGCCGACCTCCACGTCGAGCTCCTTGACCTCCTTGAGGACCTTCTTGATCCGCTTCTCCGCGACCTTGGACGCCTTCACGGGGAGCTTCTTCTCCTTCTTCCCGGGGGCCTTCGCCTCGGGGGGGAGCGCCTCGTCCGCAGGCTCGTCCTCGGTCGGGGCCTCCGCGTCGGGTTCCGGCGCCGCGGGGGCCGTTGCGGGGGCCTCCTCGACGGGTTCCTCGGCGGGCGGCGGGACCTCCGGAGCCACGGGGACCTCCGAGGCCGGGCGGATCTCGATGTCGTCCGGGAGCTTCGCCTTCGGGTCCATGATCTCGACCGTGACGCCGATGACCCCGGGCTTGAGCTTCGCGATCGCGAACCCGAGGTCCATCCAGAGGTTCCGCGGCTCCCCGCAGTACTTGATGTGGCCCGCCTTGAACTTCTCCCGGCGGTGCCTCTGGCCCGTCAGCTTGCCCGCGATCACGACGAGGCACCCCTTCGCGCCGCTCTCCATGATCCGGCGGACCGTTGAGTGGCCGGCACGGCGAAAGTGCCAGCCCCGCTCGAGGGCGTTCGCGAGCTTCTCCGCCATGATCTGCGCGTTGAGGGCAGGCTGCTGGACCTCCTGGACCTCGATCTGGGGGTTGTCGAACTTGAAGTTCCGGTCCACGGCCTCCGTGAGGCTCTTGATCGCGCCGCCTTTCCGGCCGATCACGAGGCCCGGGCGCTCCGCGAGGAGGGTGACCCGGGTGCCCATGGGCGTGCGCTGGATGTCGAGGCCCCCGAAGCCCGCCCGCTTCGTCTCCCGCATGAGGTATTCCTTGAGGAGGACGCGCCGCACGTTCTCCTGGATGATCCGCCGGTCCTTCCGCTCGACCTTCGTCTCGCGCACTCAGCTCACCTCCTCGAGCACGACCTCCAGGTTCACGGTGTCCTGGTTCCAGGGGGAGCTCCGGCCGTAGGCCCGGGGGCGGAAGCCTTTCGTGATGGAGCCTTTGTGCGCGTTCACGACCCGCACGACCATCGCGTCGGGGTCGTCCTTCCCCGTGAACTCCGCATTCGCGACGGCGTTCTCGAGGACGCGGAGGAACTCCCGCGCGGCCTTCACGGGGTACCGGGCGGGGCCGTGGCCCGCCTTGTGGGCGACCCAGCGCTTGTACCGCCGGAACGGCACGGCCTCCTTCAGGGCGACCACGCCCTCGAGGTACGTCCGCGCCTTCTCGACCGTCTTCCCGCGGATCGCGGACGCGAGCTCCACGCTCTTCTTCCAGGCGATGGGCAGCTCGCGGCCGTAGGCGCGGGCCATCGTCTCGAGCTTGAAGTCCACCGTGTAGCCGAGCTTCGCCATCGGGACACCTACTTGAGCGGCATGAACTTGGACGAGCGCGTCGCCCCGACGCCGGGTCCGCTGTGGGAGACCGTCTTCCGGGTCATCGCGAACTCGCCCAGGTAGTGCCCGATCATCTCGGGCTTGATGTCGACGCTCACGTACTCCTTACCGTTGTGGACAGCGACCTTCTTCCCGATGAAGTCGGGCAGGATGGGCACGTCCCGGCAGTGGGTTCGGACGGCGTCCTCGGTCCCGTTCGCGCGGAGCTTCTCGACGAACGTGAGGCGTTCGTCGTCGAGGCCGCGGATGAACGACCGCCGCGACCGAGCGGGCAGGAGCTCGATGATCTCCTCGAGGGTCATCGCCTTCATCTCCTCGAGGGTGTACCCGCGGTACGTGAACTCCTTCTTCCGGCGCGTCTCGACGACGCCCGCGCGCTTCCGGAGCTTCCGCCGCGCCGCCTTCGCCAGCCCACCCATCCTCTTCACCATGTGCGTCTACCTCCGTCGCTTCTCGCGGATCCGCTTAGGTTGCGGGGACAATCGGCCGACCTTCCGCCCGGGGGGGGCGTCATAACCGACGGTCGAGGGGCGGCCCACGTGTTGGTGCGCGCCTCCGCCATGGGGATGGTCGACGGCGTTCTTCGCGACCCCGCGCACGTTGAACGCCGGCTTGCTGAAGGACCGGAACGAGTGGTGCTTCTTACCCGCCTTCGTGAAGGGCTTCTCCCCGCGGCCGGCCCCCGCGATCGCGCCGATCGTCGCGCGGCACGAGGGATGGAACGATCGGAACCGGCCGGACGGGAGCTGGACGACGATCCGCTCCCCGCGGCTCACGACGACGGCCGTCGTCCCCGCCGCGCGGACGAACCGCCCGCCGTCCCCGGGCATCGCCTCGAGGTTGTACACGAGGGTGCCTTCGGGGACCTCCCTGAGCGGGAGGGTGTTCCCGCGGTCCACGTTCGGCTGGCCGGCGGACACGGCCTGCCCGACCTGGAGGCCGTCGCAGGCGATCATGAGGACCTCCTGGGTTCCGTAGCGCACGCGGGCGAGAGGCGCCGTGTGGCCCGGGGCCTGGAAGATGTCCGTGACGGTCCCCGTGCCCTGGAGTCGCGGGTGGATCACGGGGCCGTAGTGGCGATGGCTCGGGGACCGGTACGTCGGGGAGGTCCCGCGGCCGCGCCGCTGGGCCGGGAGGTTTTTCCCCATCAGAACACCCCGATCCGCATCCCGATCTCCTCCGCGGAGAACCCGGGCCGGAGCTTGATGATCGCGTGCTTCCCGTCCTTCCGGACGTACGTGTTGACCTTCTCGACCTTGACCTGGAAGAGCTCCTCGAACGCCGCCTTGATCGAGTCCTTCGTGGCTTCCCGTCGGACGAGGAACTCGAGGCGGTTCCCGTCCTTCAGGTCCTGGGCCGGGGTGCCCTGGAGCATGTTGAGGCTCTTCTCCGTGACATAGGGATGCAGGAGGATCTCGTGGGGCTTCATGGCTACCAACTCCGGAGGGCCTCGAGGGCCCCCTCGCTGAACACGGCGAGCCGGCCGGGGTCGCCGCCGGGGGCGAGGAGCTCCGCGTTGAGGGACGCCGGGGCGACGACCTCGACGCCGGGGAGGTTCGCGAAGGACCGCCGGACCTTCGACGGCTCCTTCACGACGAGGAGGATGCCCCTCGGCTGACGGTACCGGCGGCCGCGCATCTTCCCGCGCCCCGCGCGGATGTGTCGCCCGTCCTTCACCCGGTCGACGTCGTCGTAGAGGCCCAGGTGCCTCAGGACCGACACCCCCTTCCGGGTCACGCCCTCCTTCGCCTCGAGCGACTCGATCGCGTCCTCGACGACGACGGGGAGGCTCAGGGTCGATTCGAAGCGATGCCCGCGGCTCACGACGAGGGCGGACTCCTTGAGGGCGGCCAGGGCCGCGTTCCTCGCGAGGTGCCGCTCCTTGTCGTTGACCTTCTTGGCCCAGACCGCGTCGGGGCGCGGCGGGTGGGCCCGTCGTCCGCCGACGGTCCCGGGCGCCTGGGCGCCCGTCATCGTCCCGCGGATGCGCGGGACTCGCGACACGCCCTGGCCCTTCCCCGCCCAGCGGACGGAATGCCGGAGACCCGCGCCGGGCGTCGGGCCGTATGCCTGCCGGCGGTTCGCCTGGAACGCGGTCACCGCGCGCCGGATCACGTCGAGCCGGATGTCCGCCCGGAACACGGAGGGGAGCTCGACCGTCTTGACCGCCTTCCCGTCAAGGGAGTACACGTGGACGTGGCCGGGCTTCAGGGCGGCGGCCTCGCGGGCCTCCTTGGGCTGAGCGGCCTTCGCCGCCTTGGGCGCCTTCGCGGGCTTCCCGCGCCGCGACCGCTTCGCCTTCGGTTCCTCCGCGCCCGTCTCCGCCGCCGTCCCCGCGGCGTCCGTCCGCTCCTCGGGCTCCGCCATCCCTTCAGGCCCCCTGCTTCGATTCCCGTGATACGTACGTGATCTCGGGCGACTTGTCCAGCTTCACGTAGCCGCCGCGGGCCGCGTCCCGGAGACGGATGAGACGCTTCGTGGGCCCGGGGATCGAGCCGTGGAGCAGGATGTACGGGTTCCTCACGAGCCCGTAGTGGAGGAAGCCGCCGTTCGGGGTGATCTCGTCCCCCTTTTCCCCGATCTTGAGGACGCGCTTGTTGTACTCCGTCCTCTGGTGGTACCCGAACTGGCCGCCCTGGGGCACCGTGGGCCGGACGTACCCGGGGTTGAAGTTCCCGAGGGTCCCGATGTTCCGCCGGTGCTTCGAGTTCTTGTGGCTCAGGAGGCGGACGCCCCACCGGGTGTGGTGCCCCTGCCACCCCTTCCCCTTCGTGATCGCGGCGACGTCGATCATGGAGCCCTCCCGGCAGAACTCCGTCACGGGGACCTCCTTGCCGAGCAGGTTCTTCGCGTACGCGATCCGCTCCTCGACCGTGCCGCCGCCCACGCGGTTCTCCATGAGCTCGGGCTTCGTCTTCGGGACGCCCGTCACGAGGGCCGGTTGCGTGTACGTGATCAGGCGGACGTCGTCGACCTGGCCGTTGACCTTCTTCCAGGCCTCCTCGGGGTCGTAGTCTTTGGAGATCGGGAAGACGCGGCGAAGCTCCTTGTCCGGCTTCGGGGCCCAGACCTCCGCGACGGACTTCAGGCCGTCGTGGGTCCGTCGGTAGAAGCGGATCCCGCCGACCTTCATCGGGGGGACCTCGACGACGGTCACGGGGACGTGGACCTCCTGCCCCGACGTCGTGGACGTCGGCCGGTAGTCGACGATGACCGCGTGGGTCATCCCGGCCTTGTACCCCGCGAACCCCTGGACCTTGGGCGCGCCGTCGACGTCGGGCCAGCTCGTGAAGTGCGGGATGGGGCTGTCGCTGCGCTTCCGGGGCGAGAAGCCCATGGAACCATGGCGGGGTCGGTGCTCTTTCGGCATCGCCGCTCCTCCTCGGGAGGGCCGCCTCTCCGCGATCGCGAAGGGGCGTGGGCTCGACGCGCGACCGTGACGCTGCCTGCGCGCCCAGAAGGGTCAGGGCCGCATTACCGGGTTCCTCGGAGGGATTGCCCGGGGGCGTCTGGTCGGCGCGACGGGCCGTCCCTATGGGAGGGGTCTATATAACGTTTTGGAGGGACGGGTCTCGGAGGCGCGCCCCTCGGTCCCTGCCCCTGCCGTCTGAGAGCTCTCCGCGTCGCGAGGTTGTCCGCGCGGGATCACCGCGCGAGGGCCCCGGCCGACGCGCTCTCTCCGTCTCGACGGGGGCCGACGGGAGGCGACCCGGCTCCGCGTCGAGGACCACGAGGCGGCGCGAGGCCTCGAGCGCGCGGAGGAAGGCCGCGTCGTTTCCTCGTCGTATTCCTCGCACATCGCGCGACCTCGGACGGGGAAGGCGGACGGGCCTGTGTCGTTGTGGAATCCCCGGTCGCGATCCGCGTCCCGCTTCCGCGCGCGGTACGGATGACCCGCCGTTCCCGGGAGGCCGCGCGCCTCTGGGAGTATCGGGCGTGATAACACTTCCACAACGTTTATGACGGCTGCGCCGGGTATTCGCCGTACTGGGCGGGTAGGCCATGGACGTCAAGCGGATGAAGATGAAGGTCTGCCTCGTCGGGGAGGCGGCCGTCGGGAAGACGAGCCTCATCCGCCGCTTCGTGCTCGACGACTTCGACGACAAGTACATCCAGACCCTCGGGACGAAGGTCTCCAAGAAGGAGATCACTGCCGCGTCCCCCGATGGCTCGGGGGAGCTCAAGATCGACATGACGATCTGGGACATCATGGGCCAGAAGGGCTTCCGGGAGTTGCTCAAGGAGGCCTACTTCTACGGCGCGAAGGGCATCCTGGCCGTCTGCGACGTGACCCGGAAGCGCACCCTGGAGGACCTCGACGACTGGATCGAGGGCGTGTACAGCGTCACGGGCCGCATCCCGATCGAGTTCCTCGCGAACAAGGTCGACCTCAACGACCAGGCCCAGCTCGGGGAGGCGGAGCTCGTCCAGGCCGCCCGCGCGTACGACAGCTCGTTCCGCTTCACCTCCGCGAAGACGGGGATCAACGTGGAGCTCGCGTTCCAGTCCCTCGGGGAGCGGATCGCGAAGGACCGCTTCGCGAGGAAGCCCGCCCCGGACGAGTGAGAATTATCAGGGACGATACTCGCATCGGCATTCTATTTTAAGAGAGGAAGGTGTGCGGCTGCGATGATGCAGTCCCCGGCGTCGTCCCCCCTCAGGCACGTGAAGGCGAAGGTCTGCCTTGTGGGCGACGTCGCGGTCGGGAAGACGTCCCTCATCAAGCGCTTCGTGACGGATAACTTCGACGACCGGTACATCGCGACGGTCGGGACGAAGGTCACGAAGAAGACGGTCGATGTCATCTGGAAGGGGTCCCCCGCGACCCTCGACCTCATGGTCTGGGACATCATGGGGGAGAAGGGCTTCCGCTCCCTCCTCCGGGACGCGTACTTCGAGGGCGCCCAGGGCGTCATCGCCGTGTGCGACGTGACCCGGAAGGAGACGTTCTACGACCTCAACAACTGGGTCACGATGGTCCGGAAGCAGATCGGGGAAGTGCCCATCGTGTTCCTCGGGAACAAGTCCGACCTCACGGAGCGGGCCGTCGTCTCAGAGGAGGAGCTCGCTCGGATGGGCTCGATCCACGGGGCGGCCCAATACCCGACGTCCGCGAAGTCGGGCCGCGGGGTCAACGAGGCGTTCCGCGCCCTCGCGGAGCGGGTCGCGGGACGCGCGGAATCGTGACCCCTCGGACCCGGGCCGACGACGGGAGAAACCGCCCATGCAGGACCCCGTGTTATCCCATGAGATAACGGCGGGGCAATTCCTTTATAATGTGAGGCTCGTGCGTCGCTGCAGGCCGCGCTGAGGTGAACGATGGAACGCCAGAGGATGAAGGTCAAGATCTGCCTCGTCGGCGAAGGGGCCGTGGGCAAGACGTGCCTGATCCGCCGCTTCGTCCACGACCAGTTCGACGACCGGTACATCTCGACCCTCGGCGCGAAGGTGTCCAAGAAGGAGCTCCTCGTGGACGGGGACCAGGGCGGCCTCGACGTGGACATGACGATCTGGGACATCATGGGGGAGAAGGGCTTCCGCGAGCTGCTCAAGGAGGCCTACTTCCACGGGGCGCAGGGCGTCCTCGCGGTCCTCGACGTCACGCGGAAAGAGACCCTCACGGAGCTCCACGACTGGATCGCCGCCGTCGTGAAGGTCACGGGGAACATCCCCGTCGAGATCCTCGCGAACAAGGCCGACCTGAAGGACCAGATGGCGATGACGGAGCAGGACGTCGCCGCGATGGCGAAGGCCCACGGGGCGCCCTACCTGCTGACGTCCGCGAAGACAGGCCAGAACGTCGAGGCGGGCTTCGCGAACCTCGCGAAGACGATCGCCGCGCGCGTCGCGTGAGCCGGGCGCGAAGGGCATCGTGTCGTGTCTTTGTTCGAACCTAGGGTCAAAGTACTTAAGTAGCACCGCCGTCTATTCGAACGCCGCCAGCGCCTAGTGTGGGAATGGAAGGGACATGGCGGACTCCCCCCGGGATCCAGGTTCATTACCTCCGGTCGATGAGTGGATCGGGAAGCTCGAGTTCCGCAGCACGGCGGAGGTCAAGATCCCCGAGCGGCTCGTGGACCAGGTCATCGGCCAGGAGCATGCCGTCGAGGTCATCCGGAAGGCCGCGGAGCAGAAGCGACACGTGATGCTGATCGGCGATCCGGGCACGGGCAAGAGCATGCTCGCCCGGTCCATGACGGAGCTTCTCCCGCGGGACGAGCTCCAGGACATCGTCGTCTACCACAACCCGGAGGACCCGAACGAGCCGAAGATCCGGGTCGTGCCGGCCACGAAGGGCCGGGAGATCGTCAACGCGCAGAAGGCGGAGGCCATGCAGCGCCGGGAGCAGAAGGCCTCCATGATGATGACGATCATCTTCTTCATCATCGGGCTCTCCGTGATCATGTCGTACAACTGGCAGGGCGACCCCACCCAGCCGCCCTTCAACGCCACGGTCATCCTGTTCGGTATCCTCGTCGCCGCGATCATCTACATCGCGACGCGGTACACGGGGCATCGGCAGGAGAACCTGATGGTCCCGAAGCTCCTCGTCGGGCACACGACGGACGAGATGCCGCCCTTCATCGACGCGACGGGGAGCCACGCGGGCGCCCTCCTCGGGGACGTCAAGCACGACCCCTTCCAGAGCGGGGGCCTCGAGACGCCGGCCCATGAGCGCGTGGAACCGGGCGCGATCCACAAAGCCCATAGAGGCGTCCTGTTCATCGACGAGATCAACGTCCTCCGGATGGAGAGCCAGCAGTCCCTCCTCACCGCGATGCAGGAGAAGAAGTTCTCCATCGTCGGGCAGAGCGAGCGGTCGAGCGGGGCCATGGTCAAGACGGAGGCGGTCCCGTGCGACTTCATCCTCGTCGCCGCGGGAAACCTCGACGCGATCCAGGGGATGCACCCCGCCCTGCGCTCGAGGATTCGCGGGTACGGCTACGAGATCTACATGAAGAGCACGATGTTCGACACGGAAGACAACCGGATGAAGCTCGTGCGCTTCGTGGCCCAGGAGGTCTCGAAGGACAAGAAGATCCCGCACTTCGACCGGAGTGCGGTCCTCGAGATCCTGAGGGAGGCCCAGCGGCGCGCGGGACGCCGGGGACAGCTGACCCTGCGCCTGCGGGAGCTCGGCGGGCTCATCCGGGTCGCGGGGGACGTCGCCCAGGAGGAGGGCGCGCCCCTCGTCCTCGCGAAGCACGTGATCGGCGCGAAGCGGATCGCGCGGTCCCTCGAGCAGCAGGTCGCGGATCGGATGATCGAGCGGGGGAAGGAGTACCAGACGTTCATCACGGAGGGGAGCGTCGTCGGCATGGTCAACGGCCTCGCGGTCCTCCTCGGGGACAGCTCCCTTGCGGAGATGTCCGGGATCGTGCTGCCCATCGCCGCGGAAGTGACGCCCGCGCAAACGAAGCAGGGCGGGCGGATCATCGCGACAGGCCGCCTCGGGGACATCGCGAAGGAGGCTGTGGAGAACGTCGCGGCCCTGATCAAGAAGTACACGGGGGAGGACGTCTCGAACCACGACATCCACGTCCAGTTCGTCGGCTCGAGGGAGGGCACGGAGGGCGACTCCGCGTCGATCTCCGTGGCCACGGCCGTCATCAGCGCCCTCGAGGAGGTCCCCGTGGACCAGGCCGTCGCGATGACGGGGAGCCTGAGCGTCCGCGGGCAGGTCCTGCCCGTCGGCGGCGTGACGGCGAAGATCGAGGCGGCCGCGGAGCTCGGCCTCAAGAAGGTCATCATCCCGCGCCCGAACCTCCGGGACGTCCTCCTCGAGGACAAGTACCAGGGGAAGATCGAGATCGTCCCGGTCGATACGCTGAGCGAGGTCCTCGACCTCGCCCTCGTGGGCCCGAAGAAGTCGGGGCTCATCTCGAAGCTCGCGGCCCTCGTGCCGAAGGTCACCCCCGAGAAGCCCGGGTCCGCGGTGCCCCACTGACCCGAGGGGGCGCTCGATGGAACCCGACGCCGAGTTCTTCGAGTTCTCGGAGCCGATGCCCTGCTACGAGTTCAACGGAGGCCTCGAGCCCGCGGAGGACAACGGCCGGTGCGAGCACTGCCGGAAGTTCCTGACCCTCGAGTGCGAGTACATCGACCACTTCATGGAGGAGGACGAGTGACGGGCTCCCGGGCCCTCTTCATCGGGAGGTTCCAACCCTTCCACAACGGGCACCTCGCGCGGGTCAAGGAGATCCTCGAGACGAACGACGAGATCATCCTCGGGATCGGATCCGCCCAGTACAGCCATACGGGGGAGAACCCCTTCACGGCGGGGGAGCGGTACGAGATGATCAAGCGCGCCCTCGACGACGAGGGGATCCACGACTACCACATCGTCCCGATTCCCGACACCCACGTCCACAGCGTCTGGGTGAGCCACATCCGGTCCCTCGTGCCCCACTTCGACGTCGTCGTCACGAATTCGGACCTCGTCGTGCGGCTGTTCCGGGAGCACGGCCTCAAGGTCCTGAGCCCGCCCCTCGTGGACCGGGCGCGGCTCTCGGGCACGGAGGTCCGCGAGCGGATCCTCAAGGGGAAGGGCTGGGAGGCCCTCGTCCCGCCCGCCGTCGCGGGGTACATCAAAGAGATCGGCGGGGTCGAGCGGATCCGCGAGACCCACAAGTACTCGACCCCGTACGGCACGCGGGAGAACGACGTCGAGTGAGACGCGAGAAAGCCGCCCGCCCGAACGCCTCAGGCGCACGCCCGAGCGGGATGGCAGGCACCCCTCCAAAACGGGAACTGGTCCCCCGGGATTCCTGCGTCCGATGGTAGTGCGGGGCGGAAGATAAGCCCAAGTTACCAGAAAGTTACCTTTCCGTCCGTGACCTCCCTCCCCCGACGCCTACCAGGTGATGGCGTACCCGCAGTATGCGCTGCCCTTCAGGCGGCAGGCGACCTTCGTGACGGTCACGGACACGCCGATGGAGGCCAAGCTGCCTTCCACGGTCCCTTGCCACGCCTTGCAACGAGCCGGGCTGCTCATCCAATCGTAGAAGCGCATGAGCGCCCGGCGGCCGTCGACCTCGACCTCGAGCCGTCCATGGTTGAACTCGCGGGCGTAGGCGTTGGGGGACAACTCGAGATTGAAGGGGAACGGCAGGAGTCGAGCTGCAAGACGCTTCACGGAGGAGAAGTTCAGGGCCTCCTCGCGGAGCATCCTCCGGATCGTCTCGTACGACCCGTCCCCGAACCGACGCTCGATGATCTCGAGGAGATCCATCGCGATCCGCAGGGGGTACCAGCCGTCCACGTCGATCCTGGAGGCGTCGATTCCCATCTCCGTGAGGACCTCGTCCGCCGCCGCCTTCCCGTGGTTCGCCTGGATCCAGTGGTGGTAGTTCCGGAAGTGGCTCCCTCGGGCGAGGGGCACGACGAGCCGGTCCCCCCGCGAGCTCACAAGGGCCTCGAAGACCGCGTTGCCCAGGTCCGACGGGACGACGAGCCGGCCTCGCTTCCCCGGGCCGATGGCCGTCACGAGGCCCGCCTCCTGGAGCTGGGCGAGGGTCCGGCTCACGTGGGGCAGCCGCAGGCCCGTGTGCTCCGCGACCTGGGCGGGGGTCTTCGGGCCCGGGATCACCGCAGCGAGGACCTTCTCTCGCTGCCCGCTCGAGACGACGTACGCGAGCTTCTCGAGGACGCGCGGGTCCTTCCCGGCCGCCTTCTTCACGACCGCTTCCATGGTCCCCATCCCATGGGCCCCGGAGGACTTGAGCATTTCCGGGGGATCAGCCGATGTACGTGAGGAGGACGGGGACGAGGAGGGACGCCATGAGGTGGACCCGCTTGACGCCGGCCGCGGGAGGGACCGATCCCACGAGGGCCGCGGCCCCCGCGAGGGCGAGCCCCGCCGGTCCCGCAAGGAGGGCGAGGAGGAGGACGAGGGCCGCCAGGACAACGCGGGCGGCGCGCCGGGGATCGGCCTGGGACCACCCACGGGCGATCCTCCGCGCGACCCACGAGGCGAGGGGCGCCGCCAAGGCCGAGGAGAGGACCGCGGCGGCGGAGAGGACGAGGACGGGCCCCGGGATGCCCGCGGACAGGGGCCATCGTCCGATGTCCCCGAAGAGGCTCGCGACCCCCGCGGCGACCCCGCTTCGAGCGCGCCCGATCATGAAGAGCACCCCGACGCTGAGGATCGCCGTGGACGACGACGTGGCGCCGAGGAGGAGCATGAAGGGCCTCGGGTCCGAGGTCCTCCTCGAGGTCAGGGAGGCGAGGGCCGCCGCGGCGCCCCCGCTGAGGCCCGGGAGCCAGGAGACGGCGGCCCCCGCGAGGACGCCGCGGACGACCGTTGATCCGGGCCGCGCGACCCGGACGGGACCCTCCCGCTGGGGCGGCACCTCGGAGGGCGGATCCCGGGCGGACCGGATCAGGCCCGGGAGTCCGAAGAGGCCCGCGAAGAGCGGGAACAGGGCCCCGTCGGCCGGGAGGCCCGACGGGCCGCGGAGGGCCGCGACCCCGAGGGCGCCCGCGAGCGCCTGCACCCACGCAGCCAGGAGGACCCTCCGCATCCGTCCCCGACCGTGGGCCTCCGACGCGAGGAGGAGGGCCAGAAGGGCGACGAGGAACGCGGGGGCCCACGGCCGGAAGGCCTCGAACAGGCCGACGGGGTCCGCGAGGGCCAGCCGGAGGGGCACGAGGAGGACGAGGGACCCTAGGGACCCCAAGAGGGCGCCGCGGGCGGCGAGGGCGACGGCCTGGGCCCCTTCTCCGCGGAGGAGCATCCGGTGGCCCGGGAGGACCCCGAGGGCCGTCTCCTCCGAGGGCGCGCCGAAGAAAACGGAAGGCACGAAGTCGAAGACGGCATGGCTCGCGCCCGTGGAGACGATGAACACGGCCAGCAGGAGGGGGACCGCGTCCGCGTCGGGCGACACGGGGAGGGACGCGAGGACGAGGGACCAGGCGGCCTGGGTCGAGACGACGAGGGCCGCGACGTTGTTCACGTGGAGCCCGGGGGACAGGCCCGTCACGAGCCCTGCGGCGAGGCCGAGGAGGACCATCGCGAGGACGAGGACGAGCAGCCCGAGGCCGTCCACGGCCCCGGGACGGCCGGGCCACGGAGGTGAGGCTCTCCCATGCACGTAGCGTACCGTTACTCGCCCGCGGGCCGGGCTCCCCCCTCCCGCACCGAGGCACTCGATGTCCACGACGGGCCGATCCGAGCCGGCCCCTCTTACGCGTTCCCGTTGTCCCTCAGGCTCCCCGAGAGGTACTGCTCGTACCCGCCGAGGTCGAGGAGGCCGTGGCCACTGTAGTTGAACGCGATGACCCTCTCCTCCCCCGTCCGCTTCGCCTCGAGAGCGAGGTCGATCGCCCCGCGGATCGCGTGGCACGTCTCTGGCGCGGCGATCAGGCCTTCCGTCTTCGCGAAGATCTCCCCCGCCTGGAACGTGCTCACCTGCTCGACGGCCCGGGGCTCGACGATCCCGTGGTCGAGGAGGACGCTCAGGCTCGGGGCCATCCCGTGGTACCGCAGCCCGCCAGCGTGGATCCGCGGCGGCACGAAGGCGTGGCCGAGGGTGTGCATCTTGAAGAGGGGCGTCATCTCCGCCGTGTCGCCGAAGTCGTACTCATACTTGCCCTTCGTCATCGAGGGGACCGCGGTCGGCTCGACGGCGACGAAGCGCGTGTCCACCTTCCCCTTGAGCCGCTGGCCGATCATCGGGTACGCGAAGCCGGCGAAGTTCGAGCCTCCGCCGACGGACCCGATCATCACGTCAGGCACAACGTCGAGGTGCTCGAACTGCTTGATCACCTCGAGGCCGATCACGCTCTGGTGCAGGAGGACATGGTTCGCGACGCTCCCGATCGAGTACTTCGTGTTCGTGGAGGTGACGGCAGCCTCGATCGCCTCGGAGATCGCGATCCCGAGGGACCCGGGGTTGTCCCCGTCGTTCTTCAGGAGCGTGCGGCCGTAGTTCGTCTGGTCGCTCGGGCTCGGGTACACCTCCGCGCCGTACATGCGCATGACGAACTTCCGGTACGGCTTCTGGTCGTACGACACGCGGACCATGAACACCTTCGCGCGGAGGTCGAACATGCTCGACGCAAGCGCGACGGCGGAACCCCATTGTCCGGCCCCCGTCTCCGTCGTGAGGGCCTCCACGCCCTCCTTCTTCGAGTAGTACGCCTGGGCGACGGCCGTGTTCGGCTTGTGCGACCCGACAGGGCTCAGGTCCTCGCGCTTGTAGTAGATCTTCGCGGGGGTCTTCAGGTACGCCTCGAGCCGCTTTGCGCGGTACATCGGGGTCGGGCGGCCGAGCCGTGAGTAGGCATCCCGGAGGTCCTCGGGGATCGGCTCCTCGGAGTTCGTCGTGAACTCCTGCCGGACGATCTCCTTGCAGAAGAGGGGCGCGAAGGCCTCGGGGCCGAGAGGCTCCCTCGTCCCCGGATGGAGGGGCGGCGGGAGCGGGGACGGGAGGTGGGGGAGGATGCTGTACCACGCCTTCGGGATGTCGTCCACGGTGAGCGTGACCTTGACCGCGTCGTCGTCGCCTCGTCCTGCCTGGAGTCCCTGCATGAAATCGACCCTGGGTTCGAGAGAGATTCTCTGGACGCTATATAACGATTCTGTTCGTTGATGCCCATGAGTGTACGTCGCACGACGAAAGGATTAATCCTCAGCGTTCGGATTCGTTCATCCGTCCCGCCATGTGGGCTCGCTTCAAGTCCGCCTTCAAGGGGTTCCCCGCGCAGGAGAAGGTCGCCCAGCTCATGGTCACCACGGGCCTGCGGGTCCACGAGGGCCGCGTGTACGCGGGGGAGATCCGGATCTCCGACACGGCGATGGCCCGGGCCGCGGGCGTGGACCGGCGCGTGGTCACGGCAACGGTCCGGACGATCGAGAAGAGTCCCGAGCTCCACGCGTTCTTCGACCGCCTGCGGCCCACGTGCAACCTCCGGGACGTCGCCCCGCTCATGGAATGGGGGGCGATCGAGATCGTGCCGACGAACGCATCGAAGCCGGGGATCCTCGCGGCCGTCGCGGCGATCATTGCGGAGGCGGGGATCTCCGTCCGACAGGTGATCATGGACGACCCCGAGGTCGTCGACGACCCCCACGGGTTCATCGTCACGGAGGCACCCGTCCCCGAGCGGCTCCTCCCGCGGATCAAGCAGGTCGACGGCGTGAAGTCCGTCGTCCTCCACTGACGCTCGGGCCCGCGCACGGCGTTCACTCGAGGAGTTCCTTCCCGAAGAGCCGCGCGTGCTCCCGCATCATGCAGCGGTTCTGGACGACCCGCTTCCCCGCGGCCTCCGCCTTCGCGGCCGCCTCCGGGTGGCGGATCCCGAGCTGCATCCAGATCGTCGACGCGGGGCCCGGGATCGCCTGATCCACGATGGGCGGGACGTCGGACGAGGGGCGGAAGATGTCGACGACGTCGTAGGGGGCGGGCACGGCCTCGAGGGACGGGTACGCCTTTTCCCCGAGGATCTCGTCCGCCGTGGGGTTCACGGGGATGATTCGGTACCCTTGGATCTGGAGGTACTTCGGGATCCGGTGGGCGTCCTTCGCGGGGTCCTTCGAGCACCCGACGACGGCGATCGTCTTCGCCTCCTCGAGGATCCGCCGGAGCGCGGCGTCGTCCATTGCGGCCACCGGGTCCTCCCAGGCGCCCGCGCGGCTTAAGGGTTCCCCGCGAGCTCCTCGCGGATCGCCGCCTTGAGGCGCGGCATGAGGTCGAGGCCGTCGACCTCGGACGGCCGGAACCAGCGGATCTCGGAATGTTCCTCGTTCGCGATCCTCGGCTCGCCCTGCCAACCCGTGACGAGGAACAGGTGGTGGTGGAACGTCTCCTCGGAGGTCGGGTCGACGTCCTCGTACTCCCCGAGGGATCGTGCGCCGGTCACCTCGACCCCGAGCTCCTCGGAGAGCTCCCGTCGGAGCGCGTCCTCCGCGGTCTCCCCGGGCTCCAGATGGCCCCCGAAGGCGTCCCACATCCCTGCGAATCGAAGCGTGGAGGTGCGCCTCCCGAGGAGGACGCGCCCCGCGCGGACGAGGAGGGCCGTCGCGGTGACCGGGGCCACGGGGGACGATGGACGCGGGACGTAAAGAGGTTCGGACCTCCGCGCCCTCGGCTCCCCGTTGGTATCGTTGAATAACGATAACATCCGGCGAGACGGATTCTCGCACCGCGACCCGCGCGTCCGAATGGCCCCGGCAAAGGTTAATGGCCCCGCGGGTCCTCCATCGCCCTCGATGGAGGCGGTCGCCCAGGAGATCGCGGACCGGCTGCGCGCCACGTCCTTCGTGAAGATCGTCACCCACATCGACGCGGACGGGATCACGGGCGGGGCCATCGCCTCCGAGAGCCTTGCGCGGGCGGGGATCGGGCACGAGGTCGCCTTCGTCAAGAGGCTCGACGAGGCCACCCTGCTCGACATCAAGAGGCAGGGGCCGCCCCTCGCCTGGTTCGTCGACCTCGGGGCCGGGATGCTCCACGCGTTCCACGGCCTCGACGCGGTCATCACGGACCACCACGTGCCCACGGAGCGGGAGATCCCGAAGGCCCTTCGCGGGGACCTCCTCCGGCTCGCGGAGTCGATGGACCGCGTCCTCATGCTGAACCCCCACCTCGAGGGGGAGGGCTCCGACGTCGCCTCCGGCGCGGGCTGCGCGTACGCAGTCGCGAAGGCCCTCGACCCTGGGAACCGCGACCTCGCCGCGATCGCGGTCGTCGGGGCCGTCGGGGACGTCCAGGACCAGGAGTTCCGGCGGCTCACGGGGTACAACCGGACGATCCTCCGAGACGGGATCGACGCGGGCGTGCTCGGGGCGACGACGGACATCCGCCTGTTCGGCCGCGAGACCCGGCCCGTCCACAAGCTGCTCCAGTACGCGAGCGACCCGTGGATCCCCCGCCTGAGCGGGAACGAGGAGGCGTGCATCGCGTTCCTCCTCGAACTCGGAATCGACCTCAAGGTCGAGGAGACCTGGCGCTCGTGGTCGGACCTCGACCGCGGGGAGAAGGGGCGGGTCGTCTCCGCCCTCGTCGCCCACATGCTCGAGCGCGGCTGCGGGGCGCGGGAGGTCGAGCGGCTCGTCGGCGAGGTCTACACCCTCGTGAAGGAGCCCATCGGGAGCCCGACCCGCGACGCGAAGGAGTTCAGCACCCTAATCAACGCGTGCGGCCGGTACGACGAGGCCGACGTCGCCTACCGCGTGTGCCGCGGGGACCGCGAGGAGTACCTCGCGAAGGCCCTGAAGCTCCTCCGGGGCCATCGGGAGTACCTCGTGGACTCC
>Ga0209002_10000038_pt1 | contig 69942 bp, 66 predicted proteins | sample Rifsed16ft2_FD_184010 | JGI IMG/M metagenome (GOLD analysis project Ga0209002, IMG submission 184010) | Soil microbial communities from Rifle, Colorado, USA - sediment 16ft 2 (version 2) | ecosystem: Environmental > Terrestrial > Deep subsurface > Rock core/Sediment | place: Rifle, Colorado...
GAAGATGCCCAGCTGGTAGGCATGGCTGCGGAAGCCGGAAATTGCGTCGAGCGCGATGCCCTCCCGTGCCGCCTGCAGGCGCATCCGCCGCCATCCCTGCGCGGCGCCACGGCGCAGCCACAGCGGGCGGCCGAAGCGGTCACGGCCGGCGAAGTGCAGCAGGGATTCTTTGAGCTTGGCCGGGCAACGAGCCGAAACGCAGCGGTAGGCCACCTCTTCTGGGTCCCGGATAACCCGTCCGCCGCACACCGGGCATCTTTTCGGCATCTTGAATGGCCTGCCGTTAGGATCGCGCTTGGCTACTTGGACGACCTTGGGGATGACTTCACCGGCCCGCTCAATCACCACCCAATCGCCGATCTTGACGCCCAGCCGCTCGATCTCATCCATGTTGTGAAGCGTCGAATGGCTCACCGTGACGCCGCTCACCGGCACGGGTTCGAGATCAGCCACCGGTGTCAGCGACCCGGTGCGGCCCACTTGGGCGCGGATGTTCACGATCCTGGTGGTTGCCTGCTGCGCCGGATATTTGTAGGCAATCGCCCACCGCGGCGCCTTGGCCGTCGAGCCAAGCTCTCGCTGCATCGCGACGGCGTTCACCTTGATGACGATGCCGTCGATCTCGTATGGCAGCTTCTCGCGCTTCGTTTCCCATTGCTCGCAGTAGGCGATGACCTCGTCGAGCGACCGGCAGACTTTCCAGTTCGGATTCACCTTGAAGCGCATGCGGGTGAGCGCGTCGAGGACTTCGCTGTGCCGGTTGAAAGGCACGCGACCTTCCGCCAACAAATAATAGGAATAGAAATCCAACTTGCGTGAGGCAGTGATGGTCGGGTCGAGCACGCGGACGGAACCGGCGGCGGCGTTGCGTGGGTTGGCAAACCTTTTTTCACCAGCCTGATCTTGCTGCGCGTTCAACTCCTCCAGGGCCTTGCGCGTCAGGATGACCTCGCCGCGCACCTCGAAGCCCTCTTCGAGTCCGACTGCCTTGACTCTCTCCTCTTCCACAAACAACGGCACGGAACGAATCGTCTTCACATTAGCGGTGACATCCTCGCCGTTGACGCCATCACCCCGGGTCACGCCGCGTTCGAACCGTCGCTGCCGGTAGTGGAGCGCCATGCTCAGCCCGTCGAGCTTGTGCTCGACCACGTATTCGATTCGTGATTTGCCGCTCGCGTTCTGGATTCGTTTGTCGAATTCACGCAATTCGTCAAAAGAATAGGCATTGTCGAGGCTGAGCATTTGGGAGCGGTGCTTGACCTTGACGAAGCCCTCGCGCGGCTGCCCGCCAACCCGCTGCGATGGCGAATCGGGCGTAATGAGGCTGGGATCCTGCGCTTCGAGCGCCTTCAGGCGGTTCATGAATTGATCGAATTCGTGGTCGCTGATTTCAGGATCGTCGAGGACGTAGTAGCGATGCTCGTGGTAGCGAATTTTTTCGCGCCATTCCTCGATCTGCTTTGCGAGCGATTTGCGGCCCGGCATGGGGAAACTCTCCGAAGCGCTCCGGCAACCCAAAATTATACTACCCCTTGCGAGAAAGCGAAGGCCGAGGGCTTGCCCGCCTGGCCTGATGGCAGGCTTCTGCTCGCGGAAACATTGCACTACCGAACACTTTTCCCGATAATGAGCTTGCTCTTGCGGTGCCTTGATGCCATCCGCATTTTCGAAGGCCGTCCTCATCCACAATCCGAAAGCGGGACGTGGCCGACGGCGGCAGAAAGAGCTGGAACTCGCCTGCGATTACCTCGCCTCCCGCAATATTCCGGTGCAGCTTGAGGAGACCGCCGGCTCGGGGATGGCCACCGAACTCGCCCGGCAAGCAGCCGCAGCCGGTTTTGACCTGGTCATCGTCTGCGGCGGTGACGGCACGGTCAACGAAGTGGTCAACGGCCTGGCGGGAACTTCCACGCCGATGGCCCTGCTGCCGGCCGGCACAGGAAACATTCTCGCCAAGGAGCTTCGGCTGCCGTGGAACGTGCTTCATGCCGCGCGGCTCATTCCTGAGGGCGAAGTCCGCCGCATCGCGCTCGGCTGCGCCGGCGGCAGGTACTTTCTGGCCGTTGCCGGAGTGGGCGTGGATGCCAACATCGTCTATAAGCTGGAAGCCAGGATGAAATCCTCTCTGGGCCAGCTCTCCTACTGGCTGGAGTCGTTGCGCCAAATGTTTGCGTATTCCCTTCCCACCTTCCGGCTGGTGGCGGATGGCTCGCCCGTGGAAGCTACCTTTGCCGTCATCGGCCGGACATCACACTATGGCGGGCCGATCCGCATCACCACCGGGGCTAACCTCTTGGCCGACGATTTTGAAGTGGTCGCCATCACCACGCGATGGCGCATTGCCTTTCTGCTCTATCTCCTTGGCGTCTGGACCCATAGCCTAAAAAAAATGCCGGGCGTCCATTTCTTCCGAACCAGGCGGCTGCGCTGCGAAGCGGCCCGGACGACAAGGAAGAATCCACACATTTACGTCGAGTGCGACGGGGAGTTAAGCGGCCAACTACCACAGGATTTTCTAATTGTTCCCGATGCGCTCTCTCTCGTATTCCCTCGGCCCCCGATGCATCGGCGCGAAGCACGCCTTTGAAGACCATTGAGACATGGAAAACATAACGCACACGCTCGTTGCCGTCGCTCTCTCCCGCGCGGGCCTGAATCGCAAAGCAGCCTACGCTACCGGGGCGCTGATCGTCGCTGCCAATTTGCCCGACATAGACATCGCCACGGTGCTTCGCAGCCCGCTCGAATATCTCCGATGGGAGCGCGGTTATACCCACTCGGTTCTGGGAGTCACGCTCCTGGCTGCGCTGCTATTTCCTCTGTTTCGTTTGGGCGAGGCGATCTTCCGCCGCGGCCAGCCCTCCCGGATTCGCTGGCTGCCCTTTTTCGCGGTGTGCTGGGCGGGAACGGCGAGCCACCTGCTGCTGGACCTGCTCGATTCTTACGGTGTTCGCGCCGGTTTGCCTTTTAGCGGCCGCTGGCTGGCTGCCGACCTGGCCTTCATCTGGGATCCCTGGATCTTCGGCATTCTCCTGGTGGCGCTCTTTGTGCCCTGGATCACAAAGCTGGTCAGTGAGGAGATTGGAGCGCGGTCGAAAACTCCGCCGGGGCGAGCGAGCGCGATCCTGGCGCTCGGGCTGGTGGCGGTGTTCTGCGGCGTGCGCGCTTATGGGCACGCTCGCGCAGTCGGTTTGCTGGATGCCCGGATTTATCACGGACGCACGCCGCTCGCCGTGGGCGCATTTCCGGACGCGCTCTCGCCGGCGGTGTGGCACGGCGTCGTGGAAACGGCCGGAACTTACGAATTGATCGAGGTGAACGTGCTCCTGCCCGAGCGTTTCGACCCGGATCGTGCCTCCACGCATTACAAGCCGACCGCTTCCCCGGCTCTCGACGCGGCCGAGAATACACACACCGCAAGAATGTTCCTGGAATCGGCGCGCTTTCCGCTGGCGAACGTGGAACACCTTGCCGACGGCTGGCGGGTGCGTATCCGCGATTTGCGCTTTGCATCGGCCACTCGCCGGCGGCGCAGCTTCGTTGTCACAATTGGTCTGGATGAGGAATTCCACGTTCGGGACGAATCCTTCCGCGTCGGTGGCTCCGCCGAACCTCCCTTGCCACGCGAACCGTAGAAGATGAAGAATCCCGGTCTAAAGGCCGCCGCTACGTCGTCTTTGCCACAGCCGGCTTATGAGATAAGCGGCGAGCATGAAGGCAAGCAGCGCCAAGCCGACCAGGGCCTTGTTCTGCCGGAGATAGTCAAGGGCCGACCTTCCGAAGCGGACGGCGAGGTAGCCTTCCAGAAAGTAGCGGGCGCCGCGAGCGACCAAAAGCGTGACCGCGAACGATGAAACGCGGAGGCGAAATACCCCGGCGGCGATCACAAATACCTTGAAGGGTGCGGGCGGGGGCAAGACAGCCGGTATCCCGATCGTCAAGAACTCATTCCGCTCGTACCAGCCGCGAATTTTTTCGATCTGCGGTCCGGAGGCTCGTTTCCGCAAAAAAAGCTCGCCGCCTTTGCGCGCCAGGTAGTAAAGCCACAGGCACCCCGCCAGGGAACCCAGCGTCGCCAAGCCCGCATAGAAGACCATGCGGGAAGGCTCGGAAGCGGAAGCGTAAACGATGAACAAGTCGGTAAACAGGGGAAAGGAAAGAATGGAAGAATCCAGGAAGGTGATGATAAAGAGCCCGCCTGGCCCGCCGAACGAAGCAATCAGCCACTTGATCCAAGCCGGTTGGTGGTTCATTCAGGAAACTCTTTCCAGTCTCAAAAAGCGGCTATTGTAGCCGGGCAGCGCGCCACTGACAATGAAAAATCCGTCCGCCTTGACCGCCGTTCGATTTTCCTGCTATAAACCTCGGTTTGCCCAGCGGCCTCGTCAGCTATCCTAAAGAAAGAATCCCGCCTCGAGCGTCGGCAGGAGGAGTCCCATGATCTCGTTCTGGCCACTCACCTTCATTATGAGCGTGAGCGTGCTATCGCTGATCGTTGCGGTGTTATTCGCGCGGCAAGTCCTGAGGGCGGAGACGGGGACGCCGGGCATGCAGGAGATTGCCGCGGCCATCAAAGAGGGGGCCGAGGCGTTTCTCCGCCGCCAATATTCGACCATCGCCCTGCTGAGCGGGGTGGTCGCCGTCATCCTTTTTGCCTTCTACCTGCGCAGCAAGGGCATGACGCTGGCGTGGCGGACGGTGGTGGCGTTTCTGTTCGGCGCGCTCTGTTCGGGAATCGCCGGCTACTGCGGCATGTTTGTGTCCATACGCGCCAATCTTCGCGCGGCGGCGGCAGCTCGCACCAGCCTGAACCGGGCCTTGCAGCTTGCGTTGCGCGGCGGCGCGGTGAACGGTCTGGCGGTCGTTGCCCTTTCCCTGCTGGGAGTGGGCGGGCTGTTCTACTTTTTCGGCGGCCTGGAGCATCCCCAGGAGGTTCCGCTTCACATCGTCGGCTTTGGCTTTGGCGCGAGCTTTGTGGCGCTCTTCGCCCAGCTCGGCGGCGGCATTTACACCAAGGCGGCCGACGTCGGCGCCGATTTGGTGGGCAAGATCGAAGCCGGCATACCGGAGGACGACCCGCGCAATCCGGCGGTCATCGCCGACCTGGTGGGAGACAACGTGGGCGACTGTGCCGGCCGCGGCGCCGACCTTTTTGAGTCTACTGCCGCAGAGAACATCGGCGCGATGATTATCGGCATTGCCCTCTTTCCCGTCTTCGGCATCAAGGGCATCTTTTTCCCCCTGGTGGCCCGCGCCTTCGGCTTGATCGCTTCGATTGTCGCGGTGCTGGTAGTGCGCACGAAAGAGCAGGGCGAGGATCCGATGCAGGCTTTGAACCGAGGCTACCTGGTAACCACGGTGCTGGCCATGGCCGGTTTCTACGTGGCCGTGCGAACCATGCTTCAGGACAACCTCTGGTTCTTTGCTGCCGGCATCGTGGGCATTGTCACCAGCTTTCTGTTCGTCTGGATCACGCAGTATTACACCGAATATCGCTACCGCCCGGTGCTCTCGATCGCCAAAGCCTCGATCACCGGCCCGGCAACCAACATCATTACCGGCTTTGCGGTAGCCCTGGAATGCACCGCCCTGCCCGTCATCACCATCTCGGCTGCCATTTTGCTTTCCTACTATTTCGGCCAGCGCGGCTTGCCCGGCAACGCTGGCGCCGGTCTTTACGGCACTGCCATTGCCACCATGGGCATGCTTTCGACGGCGGCTTACATTCTGGCGATGGATACCTTTGGACCCATCACCGACAACGCCGGCGGAATTATTGAGATGAGCGGCGCGCCGGAAGATGTTCGCCGGCGCACGGACCGCTTGGACTCAGTCGGCAACACAACCAAAGCGTTGACCAAAGGCTACGCCATCGGCAGCGCAGCGCTCGCCGCCTTCTTGCTCTTCTCCGCCTATCTGGATGAGGTCACCCACCTGACCGGCCAGCGCTTCCACGTGGTGGACATCGGCAAGGTCCCCGTCTTTGTCGGGGCGCTCATAGGCGCCGCTCTTATCTTCCTGTTCAGCTCGTTCGCCATCAAGGCGGTGGGCAAAACAGCCTATTGCGTCATCGAGGAAGTCCGGCGCCAGTTCCGCGAAAATAAGGGCATCATGGAAGGCACCGTCAAGCCCGACTACGGCAAGTGCGTGGACATCGTCACCGTCGGCGCCCTCAAGGCCATGGTGGTTCCGGGCCTGCTGGCGGTCGGCGTGCCCGTTGCCGTGGGTTTCCTCTTCAAATATCTGAGTTCGTCGCCGGGGGAAAACACGGGCGCAGAATCGGTAGCAGCCTTGCTCATGGTAGGCACCATCGGCGGCATCCTGCTGGCGACCCTGATGAACAACGGTGGCGGCGCCTGGGACAACGCCAAGAAGTTTATTGAGACGGGCCAGCTCGGCGGCAAGCGCTCGGATGCGCACAAAGCGGCCGTTGTAGGCGACACTGTCGGCGACCCCTTCAAGGACACCGCCGGGCCTTCGCTCCACGTCCTGATCAAACTGCTCAGCACCATCACACTGGTGATGGCGCCGCTGTTCATTTAGCGCCGGCACTTCAGCCTTTCATGCGGTTCTGAATTTTCTTGGCTAGCTTCTCGATCTCCTCCGCCTTCCTGACCAGCTTGAGAGAGAGGATTTCGCTGTTGGTTTTGTCCACCTCGGCCTTCAGTTCAGTGGCGAGCTGCAAGAGGTGATCCGCGTCCTTTTTCACTTGCTCGTGCTGGCTCTTGAGAATGGCTTTGAGGGGAGGGCCCGCCGGTTCTTCCGGTTGTTCGATCCCCGGTGGCCAGCGAGGAGGCGCCGGCCGCTGGGGCGCTGGTGGCGCCTGGCCGGAAACGAATATGCTTGAAAGAAGAAACAAACAACCCGGTATGACTGCCATGAAGCGATATGCCCTTCCCATTCCGGCCTCCTTGACGGCGAGCCCGTATCGCAGCTTCGGCAGGATCAGCAACCTCGCCTCAAACCGTTGTTCCGGCTGAGCGGCGGTTGTTATAATGCCGCCCGTCCAGCTCCATGATGCTAGTCGCAATCTTGGATTCTGCCAAGCTGAAGGTTGTCGGGCTAACGCCCGTCGCCACGCAGCTTATGCAGGTGCGATCATGGTAGCTTCTGTGGACGACTCAGAACTTGCCGAGGCCTTGATCTCGGTCTGGCGTCAGGTGCTCGTGGAAGGCCAGAACACAGTCAAGCTCGGCGGAAGGAATTTTCCGGTCGGCAAGACAGGCCGGAGCCGATTGCGGGTTGTGAACTTTGAATGCGAAAGTCAGAAGCTCGTCGGAATCGAGCAGAATCCCAATACGACCTCCCGTTGGGCGGCCATGGCCCGCCAGGGGTTACGGATCATGCAATTCAGTCTGGCCGGTCGCTACATCGCCAACGTCGCCGATGGGCGGGCCAACTTCTACCGCCGCAGAGCCTAACCTACTGATACAGAAATGGTTATCGTTAGGCTTCGAGCCAGCCGGTTTGGGTTTGGCGGTCAGCTAAGCGCCCCTCAGGAGAAAGCCGGGCGGCCAACGACAGGCTGGTCTATACCAAATTGGTACTGGACAAGAACTCAAAGCGTGGCACAATGAGATTACTCCAGCCCCAGCAACCAGCCCTAGGTCCGTCGGATGGCACTGAAGTGTCAGGACACTCCTTGTGATGGAAGAGTTCCCCGGGAGCTCGAGGCCGAGGGGCTCTGCTTGCGCCATTTCATCCGCCACTCCGAGCGAGGCTGCGATGCGCTCCGCCGGGAACTGGTACAAGGGGAACTCAGTGCCGAGCGGAGAGCCGAAATCGAACAACACCTCGGCGGTGTAGGCAGCAAGCTGGCGGATGCTGCGACGGCCGGCTACCCGCTCGCCGACCACATCAAAGCCGCCATCCTCAATACCCTGCTGCTTCTGATGAACGTCCGGGAAAGCCTCGAAAAAGCCAAGCGCCGTCCGGAAGCCAAACCGGTCTCCACGGATATCCTCCGAGCTTGATACTCGCCTATTTCAGGTAATGGAGTTTCAGGCTGCGCTCAGTGGCAACTCTGGCGAGCACGACTGATCGGCTCGAAATCAACGCTCACCGCTATCCTCGCTGGATTTCGAGCGGGAGGCCCGGGTCCATCAGTGAGGCTCCACCGTCCACAGCGATGAGCTGGCCTGTAATCCAGCTCGCTTCTTCCGAGCAGAGGAGTGCGACGGCGTTTCCAATGTCCCCCGGCGTCCCCAGCCGTCCCATCGGTGTCCACCCCCCTTCGTGCCATGTGCGAATAGCCTTCTGCACCTCTTGCGGCAGGGTGTTCAAGACGCTGTCCTCGATCCAGCCGGGGCTGATGGCATTTACTGTTATCCCGCGTTTCGCCAGAGCTACGGCGAAATAGCGGCACAGCGACTCCATGGCAATCTTGGCCGACCCCATCGCAACCCAGGGCTGCCAGCTCCCCGTGCGCCCACCCGGAGCGTAGGTGATGGCGATCATTCTGCCTCCGTTACCCATCAAGCGGCTCGCCTCCCGTACCCCGAGGAGGAAAGCCTTGGCCTGGGAATTGATGGCCGTGTCCCATTGGTCGAGCGTGATTTCCATCGGTCCCTGGTAGAAGGTGGGTACCTCAGTTCGCGCGTTGCTTACAAAGATGTCGAGCTTGCCGAACTCGGCCTTGACTCGCGCAAACATGCGGCTGATCTCTTCCGGGCGGCATACGTCGGCTTGAATGACGAACCCATCGGAACCGGACTCCCGTATCTTGGCGAGCGTATCCTTGGCGGCAGCTTCGTTCTTGCAGTAGTTGATCGCGACCTTGACGCCTTTGTCCGCGAGCTTCAGAGCGATTCCCCTGCCGATACCCCGCGAACTTCCAGTAATCAAAGCAAACTTCGCCTTCAGCGACATAGCGACCTCCATCGTTAGGATTGCGCTGAAAACATTATCAGGGTATTAGCGCCACACATTTTAGGGCGCACCCAGAGGCAAGTCAACGCGAGGGGAATAGGACGCCCGGGCGGATTTGAGCTGCGGACCGCTCCCGGCGGTCCTGCCCAAGCGCTCTCAGTTTCCGAACCAGTTCAAAAAAGCAGTGATAATCAGAGCATTGGTGAAGTCGATGAAGAAGGCCCCAACGAGCGGCACAACAAGAAACGCGCGTGGGGCCGGGCCATAGCGTTCCACCAGCGCGCGCATATTCGTGAGGGCATTGGCTGTGGTACCCAGCGCAAACCCGATCAAGCCGGCCGCCGTCACCGCTGAATCGTAATCCCGGCCCATGAGGGGAAAGGAGATGAGGTAGGCGAACAGTCCCATGACGACCACTTGCGCCAGCAGAATCACCACCAGCGGGGTCGCCAGATGCGCCAGCTCCCAGAGTTTGAGGTTAAGCAGGGCCATAGCCAGGAAAAGAAGCAGCGAGATATTCCCAATCAGGTCCATCACCGGCGTGGAGATGCGGAGCCAGCCGAATTGATCGTCGAGGTTCCGCAGCACCGAGGCCACCAGCATGGCGCCGATATAGGCGGGCAAGATGATTCCCTGCCCCTGGATGTAGGCGCTCACCACGGCGCCGATGCCCATGGCGATCGCCAGCACGATAATGTTCCGGAGCAGGGGCGTGTCCTCGCGCTCGACTTCGAGCGTGACCCTCGACCCCGCTTCGCTGATCGCAGAAATATCCCCGCTGGCATGGAACTTTCGAGTGGCCGCCGTGCGCAGGACGCGGCGCTCAACAATCCAAGTGCCGACCGGGCCCCCGAGCAGCCCGCCACAAACGATCCCAAAGGTCGCTGCGGAAATGGCCAACGAATCGGCGGCCGCGACACCCAGCTTCTCAAACATGGGCGCAAAGGCCAGGCCGGTAGCCGGGCCACCCACCAGCGTTACCGAGCCCGCCATCACTCCCACCAGGCGGTTAACGCCGAAGGCGGAGGCGACGGCCATGCCCAGAAAATTCTGCACAAAACACAGAAACGTGGACATCGCCAGAAACACGAACACCTGCACCCCGCCCTTTTTCAGCAGCGGCAGGCTCGCGTTCATGCCGATGGTGGTGAAGAAAGCAATCATCAGGATGGGCTGGAGGGTCGCGTCAAAGTGAAACGAGGCCACGCCCTTGTGCAAGAGCAGCAGCAAAACCGCGGCCAACAGCCCGCCCACCACCGGCGCGGGGATGTTCAGCCGGGCGATCACCCGGATCTTCCGCTTCAGGAAAAGGCCTGCGAAAAGAACGACTGCGGCGTAAGCAAGGGTTTGCGCCGCATCAGGCTGGAAGACAGGCAAGCTTTCGTCTCACGAATCAATCGAAAGATTCGGGGGAAGCTTAGTCTGTCCTGCGGCGGAATTCAACCGCTCTTGCCCCTCCGGAACGAAGTGGAGGCGCGGGTGGGAGGAGTTTATCCCGAGGGAAACCCAGGAGTTGCTGCCCTTCGGCTCGCTTCGCTCGCTCAGGGCAATTTCGCCGGCTGGCGAAATTGGAGGCGCGGGTGGGATTCGAACCCACGAATGGAGGTTTTGCAGACCTCTCCCTTAGACCACTTGGGTACCGCGCCCTGCCTTCAGTATACCGAAAAACGACGAATCATGGACGGGCAAGGGGGAATCAGGAAAGGGGAAGATGCCCGCCTGAAGGCAGCCTCTACGGGTTCCTGAGCATGTAGCGGCGGGCTTCAGCCCGGCACTTGGGTTTCCCCCGCCATTGCCGCAGCCAATGCCCGCCTGAAGCGCCTGCAACGGGCAGCGCATGCGATGTTAAATGACTGCTTCCCGGAGAAACTGAGCCGATTCCTCCGGCGGCGTGGGGTTGATGTAGAAGCCGGTGCCCCATTCAAACCCGGCCACGCGCGTCAACTTGGGCATCATCTCAATGTGCCAGTGGTAGTGGTCGTTGGTTTCCTCCCCGACGGGCGAGGTGTGGATGACATAGTTATAGGCCGGCATTTCCAGCACCACGTCCAGCCGCAGGAGAATGTTTTTCAGCATGGCTGCCAGGCCTCCATACATCCGGCTGGGGCAATTCTCAAAGGCCGAGCCGTGCTGCTTGGGCAACAGCCAGGTCTCAAACGGAAAGCGCGGGGCATAGGGCGCCACCGCGACAAAATCCTCGTTTTCGGTGATCACCCGCAGGCCGCTCTCCAGTTCCTGACGCACGATGTCGCAGAAGATGCACCGCTCCTTGTGGAGCCAGTAGGTCTTGCTGTTGTCCACCTCCTCCTGGACGCGCTTGGGCACAATGGGCAGGGCGATCAATTGAGAATGGGAATGTTCGAGGGAAGCGCCGGCAGCTTCGCCGTGATTCTTGAAAATGAGGATATACTTGAAGCGGCGGTCGCGCTTCAAGTCGAGCATGCGGTCGCGGTAAACGCCGAGGACTTCCTCCAATTGCTTCTCGGGGAGCCGCGCCAGCGTCAGGTGATGTTCCGGCGTCTCGATAATGACCTCGTGCGCGCCGATGCCGTTCATCTTGTCGAAGACTCCCTCGCCCTGGCGGTCGAGCGCGCCCTCAATCCCCAGTGCCGGAAATTTGTTGGGCACCACCCGCGTGGTCCAACCCGGACTGTTCCTGGGCCCGCCATTCTCTCGCCGGGCGTCCACCTCGGGCGGAGTCCTGTCCTCGTTTCCGTAGCAGAAAGGACAGAAGCCGGTGCCATGGATGCGGACCGACTCACGCGAAAAATCGGACGGACGCTTGGAGCGGTCCGTCGAAATGATCACCCATCGTCCCGTAATCGGGTCTTTTCTCAGTTCAGGCAAGTCGGTCGCTCCTTCCTCCCCTTTTCGTCCACGCTGCCGGCGGTTGCCGTTCCCACCAATCTCTTCCGGTCGTGTCGCAAGTGATCTTGTTCGGCGCCAACCGCCCTGAGCCTTTCGCCACCGGGGCGATCAGGTTGGAACGGCACGCGGGAGCCTTTCTCAATGCGTCAGATCTCCAAAAGCATTCTTGTGAAGCCGTACCTCAATTTTCCCCGGAAACGGCTCCTCGATGGCCACCACGTCAAAGCGGCTGGCAACGGCGCTTCTTTTCTGCCGGCCAAGAAACTGTTTTGCCGTGCGGAGCAGGAAGCGGCGCTTCTCCGGCGTAACCGCCTCCTCCGGGGCGCTCGCCAGGCTGCCCGTGCGGGTCTTGACCTCGATAAAAGCCAGCACCGGCCCATCCCAGCCGATCAAATCAATTTCGCCCGGGATGCCCGGCAGGCGAAAATTTCGCCGGACAAGCGTGTAGCCCTGCTTGCGCAGGAACCAGTAGGCGTAGGTCTCGCCGCGAATGCCGATGCGTCGCGCTGCCGCGTGAGCTTGCCGGCCGGCAGCCGGTTGAGGGGTTGCGTGCGACCCCGGGGACGCCCCTTCGGGCTCCCTCAGGCCGCCCCGGCGCGCCATCCAGTCCAATACACCAAACATCGCCCTGGCAAAAAACAACATTGCTTAGGCCGAGCCGGCAATCTCGGTGACGATTCCGTCGAGCAATTTTACCGCAAACTCAGCCTGCTCGCGGTCAATCACGAGCGGCGCATCATGCGGAAGGTGCTTGCCCCGCAACCCAAGACGAGCAGGCCGCGCTCCAAAGCTCTCCGGACGATCTGATCGCGCAGCTCGGGCGCCATCTGGCGCGTTTTCCGGTCGCGGACGATTTCGATCCCGATCATGAGTCCCTTGCCGCGGACCTCCCCCACGATGGGGTGGCGTTCGGGCCAGTCGCGCAGGCGGCTCATCAAGAGGTCGCCCATCCGCCGGGCGTTGTCAAGGCACTGCTCCTCGATGAGTCGAAATGACTCGCTCATCGCGAGCCACGATCTCTTTGGCCTTTGGGCCGGGCAGCGGCGTTCGAATCTCCGGGAGTTTGACTTCGATCTTGGTCTCCAGCATGGCATCCTCCAATCGAGAAAAGCCCCGAGAGCGAGCTAGGGTTAAGGGCAGAAGCTTCCGGGGAGGCCCGATCGGCAGGAGAGCTAGTCAACGCCCAGGAGATTGGGGCGCGCCAGAGCAGGAAGCATGCACCGCACCGGGTCATCGAGCGTCGCGCCCGTCATTTCCTTCTCCAGCGGAAACCGTCTTTCATGTCCTCAATTAGGATACCACGGCGGAGGAGATCCTGGCGAATACGATCGGCGGCGGCAAAGTCCCTGCGCGAGCGCGCCTGGACACGTTCCTGGATGAGACGCTCGACTTCGGCCGCGGAAATCTCTTCCCCGGCTTCGGTGGGAGCGTAGCCGGCAGATTTGAGTTTCTGGATGTCGTCCTCCGTCATAACCGCAAAAATCTTGTCCCACTCGGCAAGGACCGCCAAAACAGGGGCCACGTCCTCCGACCGAAATTCACCCTGATCGGCTATGGTGTTGACGTCGCGCACCAGGTCAAAGATGGCGGCCAGCGCCTGAGCGGTGTTGAGGTCGTCTGCCAAAGCCTTGAAAACTTCCTGCCCGGCTGCCTGGCAGGCCTCGCGAACCCTGGGTTGGCTACCGCTGGAAAATGTGCTGGTGGTGAGACGAAAGCGAAAGTTTCTGAGCCGATCCACTGCCCCTGCCGCTTGTTGCAAGCCGTCGAAGGTGAAGTTCAATTGTTTGCGGTAGGGGACCGAGGCAAGCAGGTATCGAATGGCCGACGGGCGATAGCCGCGGGCAAAGAGATCCCGCAAGGTATAGAAATTGCCGAGCGACTTGGACATCTTTTCTCCTTCCACCAGGAGGTGCTCGCCGTGCAACCAGTGGCGCACGAACGGCCTTCCCGTCGCTGCTTCACTCTGGGCAATTTCGTTCTCGTGATGCGGGAAGGCCAAGTCCACGCCGCCGGTGTGGATGTCAAAACTCTCACCCAGGTATCGCATGGACATGGCTGAGCATTCAATGTGCCAGCCAGGCCGTCCCCTCCCCAGCCCCGTTTCCCAGAAAGGCTCGTTCTCCTTGGGCGCTTTCCAGAGAGCAAAATCGCGCGGATCCTCTTTTTCATAGCTGTCCGCTTCCACCCGCGCGCCCGTCTTGATGCCGCTCAGGTCAATCTTCGAAAGCTTGCCGTAGCCGGGAAATTTTGAGATGCGGAAATAGGTGGAACCTTCGCTCTCATACGTGAACGATTGGCGGCGCAAACGCTCAATGAGCTTCACCATGTCATCAATGTGCTCGGTGGCCCGAACCAGCCGCTCCGGCGGTTCCAGATTGAGGAGCCGGGCGTCCTCGAGAAAAGCTTGCGTGAACTTGTCGGTGTACTCCCGCAGGCTGATCCCCGCCTCGAGCGACTTGCGGATGGTCTTGTCATCCACATCGGTCAGGTTGCGCACCTGAAGCAATTCGTAGCCCCGGTGCTCGAGAAAGCGCCGCAGGATGTCCTCAAAAACAAACGTGCGGAAGTTTCCGATGTGGGCAAAGTCATGGACCGTCGGCCCACAACTGTACATCCTCACCCGCTTGGGCTCGAGCGTCTCGAATGGCTCGACTTTCCCCGCAAGCGTATTGTAGAAGCGGATCACTGCGATCCTTGCGCCCTTTCGTCGAACCCGCGATTCTAGTGCCGTTCCAACTGTTTGCGCAAGATACCGAGACGTCGCGACAAATCATCTATACGTGCTGGGTTCCTTAGAAACCTACCCTAGAATAGTTGGAACGGCACTAGTGGCCGCTCCCATGAGTGTCAACCAACACCCCCGAGGGGATCGGCAGCCTCCTACTGTCGCGAGCCTCCCGCGAGGGGTTCAGGATTTGCACACAACGCTTTACACCCGACTATCCGCTGTGCTATGTTCCCGACCGTAGCTCGCACTGCAGACGCCAGTCCCGCTTCGCGGGACCGATTGTTGCGAACATTCCCCTCCAGCTTCTCTTGCCTCCGGCGTGCCGGAGGAATGAGGGGAGAAGCGCACCTTGCTCACACTCCGTAAGGTAGAACTGATCGGATTCAAATCCTTCTGCGACCGCACCGAAATTTCTTTTGAGCGCGACGGCATCACCGCCATCGTCGGGCCCAACGGCTGCGGAAAGTCCAACATCGCCGACGCCATCAACTGGGTCCTGGGCGAGCAATCGGCCAAATCGCTGCGTGGCGAGCGCATGGCCGACGTCATCTTCAACGGCACCGCCAAACGGCCTCCCCTGGGCCTCGCCGAAGTCAGCCTGACACTCGTTGATCCGGAATTCGAAAAAGAAGCGCCCCTCGATGCGAGCGAAGTGGCCGCCCGGCCGGTGGAGGGAGCCGAAGAAATTCCCGTCGAAGCCTTTCCGAACGGCGATGGCGGAATCATGGAGAACGGCGCCGCGCGCTCAGTCGAGCCGGCCCCTCCCGCAAGACTCCAGACGGGGGGCCGGAGCGGGGAGATTGTTGTTTCCCGGCGGCTTTTCCGCTCGGGCGAAAGCGAATACCTGCTCAACGGCAAAATTTGCCGCCTCCGAGATATTCAGGAAATTTTTATGGGCACCGGGCTGGGACCGGATACGTACGCCATCATCGAACAGGGCCGCATCGGCCAGATTTTGAGTTCCAAGCCGCACGACCGCCGCGCCATCATCGAGGAGGCAGCGGGCGTCACCAAATACAAAAACAGGCGCCGGCTGGCGGAGGCCAAACTCGAATCGGCCAAGCTGAACCTCGCTCGCGTCAACGACATCCTGGTCGAAGTCGAAAAGCAACTGAACTCGCTCAAACGCCAGGCCACCAAGGCGCGGCGCTACCGCGAATTGCGCGAGCAGATGCGCGAGCAATTTCGCATCCTTATGGCCAACAAAGCCCGTGACCTCGCCGCCCAGCTTGCGCTGGTGGCACAGGCACTTCAGGAAAGACAGGCCGCCCTTTTCACCCAGGAATCCTCACTCGCCACGCTTGAGGTTGAGCAGGCAGGCCTCAACCAGCGGAACTTCGAGCTCGAATCCGAGCTGCGCAGCAACCAAAACGCCGTCAACCAGCAAGCGCTGGAACTCGATCGGGCGCAGAACCGCATCCAGTTCAGCGTTGAGCAGATTGACCGCATCGAAAATGAGGTCCGGGCGGCGGAGCTCGAGGCGATCGGGCTCACCGAGCGCCTGGCCGCCGCCCGCCGCAAGCAGGAAGAAAAGCGGCTGGCCGCGGAAACGATCGGCGCCGAGTACAACGAGAAAACAAACCAGTTTGAAAACCTTAACCGGCGCCATCAGGACCATCTGTCCAGCCAGCAAGCCGGCGAGACGGAGATAGAGGGCCGGAATCGCAACCTGTTAGCGACCATCGAGGAGCAAGCCAGCCTCTCGACTCAAAGGACACAGCTTGACGAGCGTGGCTCGACGTCGCGGGAAGAGATGGCAAGGCTTGTGGCTCTCGGTGTTGACCTTCAAGAGGAGCGCGACGCAAGCAAGCGCCAACTGGGACAGGCAACCCGCGCAGGCGCTGAACTTCAGGAGCGTTGCTCCCGGCTTGCGGTGGAGATCGGACAGGCTCAAACCGAACTCGCCGGAGCAAAAGGGCGCAAGGAAACGACTACTGCCGAAGTCGAAGGTTTGCGAGAGCGGCTTGCTTCGGTCCGCGCCAAGCTCCATTCCATCTCCCAGATTCTCGAGCAGCGCGCCTACTCGGCCGGCGCCGTTCAAAAGCTCTTTGCCGCCAAGAACGATCCCGGCAATCGGCGCTTCCGTCCCGTCGGTGTGCTGGCTGATTTTGCCGACGTGGAAGCGGAATACGAGGCGGCGGTGGAAGAGTTTCTCCGAGAAGAACTCGAATACGTCGTGGTTGAAACCTTTGATGAAGCGCGCGAGGGCGTGGAGCTTCTGCGCGGGCCCGTGGGAGGCCATGCGACCTTCTTTGTGGACTCGCTGGGCAAGCTGGCCGCGGCCAAGCACTACTCGCACTCCCAAGTCTCTGATCAAAGCATCATCGTCCCGCTGGCCCAGCTCGTTCGCTTCCATCAGCCGCTGGGGGAGATGGCCAAGCAGTTTCTCCCGCGCCTGCTCGCCGCCTATCTGGTGGAAGAATCCGGGGATGCGGAGCGGCTGGCGCACGAACATCCAGGGCAATATTTCTTGACGGCGGATGGTGTTTGCTATTATGGCCGCCTTGTCAGCGGCGGCAAGGCCACCGAGGCCGGGCCGCTGGCCCTCAAGCGCGAGCAGTGCAGCGCCGAACGGGAACTCGGCTCGCTCGAATCCTCCCTCGCATCCCGGCTGTCCGACATGGAGCGATCGAATGCCGAGATCGCCGACATGGAAGCGGAGCTGTTGCAACGCCATGCTGAAAAGCAGGAAACGGAAAAGAGTCAGGTGGCGGCGGAGCATCTGCGGGCGCAAGCCGAAAGCGAACTTGGCCGCGCCGAAAAGGAGCTTCATGCCCACTCGGAACATGCAGCCAGGCTGGAACAAGAGATTGCCTGTCTCGAAAGCCGCCGCCGGACAACGGAAGAGGCGATGGCCGCTGCCGCAGACCGCCGCCGCCAGCTTCAGGGGGCGATCGAATCGCAGATCGAGCAAAGTCGCAGCTTGCGGCAAACTCTTGCCGAGATTTCCGACGATCGGGCCGGGTTGCGCAGCGAATTGGCGGCGCTCGAAGAGCGCAAAAGCTCGGCAGAGGCGGAGCACGACCGGTGGCAACAGGATGTTGTCGAACTAAGCCAGCAGGCAAACACGCTGGCCGCCGACCAGTCGCGCCTGCGTCAAGAGGAGTTCGAGCTTCGGGCGGCGATCGGCGGTCTTAAAGACCAGATGCACGACGACGCCGAAGCAAAGGTTCGGTTGGAAGAGACCAAGACGCGACTCGAATCCGAATGGGAACAGCTCAAAGGGCGCACGATCCATCTGGACGACGAGATCCGGCAGGCCAGGCGCCGCCTGGACGCCTTGCGCGACGAACGCGGCCAGAAGGAGCTGGAGCGCGTGCGCCTGGAATCCGAGCGCTCCCATCTTGAGGAAACCTGCCGCAACGAGCTGGGCCTTGCCCCGGCCGACATTTTCCTCAACGAGGAACAGACCCTCAACGCCGAAGCTCTCGCCCTGGCCGACCAGACCTACCGGGAAATGAGAGAGAAGTTAGAGGGGATGGGACCGGTGAACATGATGGCGCTCGAGGAATATCAGGAGACGGACCAGCGCCACCGCTTCCTTTCCGGGCAACGCGATGACCTGGTGGCCTCGATCGCCGATACCATGCAGGCCATCGCCGAGATTGACGACGTTTCCCACAAACAATTTGTGGAAGCGTTTGAAGCCATCAACCGGTTCTTCAACGAAACCTTCCGAACGCTGTTCGGCGGGGGAAGCGGCGCGATGCGGCTGACGGACGAGATGAATCTGGCCGAGAGCGGCCTGGACATCGTCGCTCAGCCTCCCGGCAAGAAACTCCAGAATGTGCTGCTTCTCTCGGGAGGCGAGAAGGCGCTTACTGCGCTAGCTCTGCTCCTGGCGATTTTCCGTTTCCAGCCAAGCCCGTTCTGCATCCTCGACGAGGTGGATGCTCCGCTCGATGAGGCCAACGTCGGCCGTTTCACGGCCATGATTCAGGAAATGGCCCGACACAATCAGTTCATTTTGATCACGCACAACAAGAAGACGATGGAGATGGCGCCGGTGCTCTACGGCGTGACGATGCAGGAGCCGGGAGTCTCGAAGTTGGTCTCAGTGAACTTCGGGGAGGAAGCCGAAGCGACCGCGGCCTGAAAGTTTTTCCAAAGCTTTTCCACAGTTTTTGCACCTCCTCCGAATTTTGGCTTCTTTCCGTTGACAAGCAAAGGCAAAGAGCTACAATAGCGCCCGCGTTGTCCGAGTGGGTCACGTGAAGCCGGTTTTACTCGAGACGAATCTCTCTCGAGTTCCGCTTTTTTCCCGAGGGAAAGTCCGGGACTTGTATGAGCTCAACGGGCGGTTGCTGATGGTTGCGACCGACCGCATTTCCGCCTTTGACTTCGTATTGCCGACGGGGATTCCGGACAAGGGCAAGGTTCTGACTCAGCTTTCGGTGTTCTGGTTTGAGTTGCTGCGGCCGATTGTCTCAAACCATCTCATCTCGGCCCAAGTGGAAGCCTATCCCCCGGAATTGAGTGACTTCCGCCGGCAACTGGAAGGACGTTCCATGCTGGTGACGCGCGCGCAACCCTTTCCTGTCGAGTGCGTGGTGCGCGGCTATCTTTCCGGTTCAGCTTGGAAAGAGTATGTCCGCTCCGGTTCCGTTTGCGGAATCAAATTGGCGGCCGGGCTGCGCGAGTCGGAAGAACTGCCGGAGCCAATCTTCACTCCGGCCACCAAGAGCGCCACCGGCCATGACGAAAACATCTCTTTCGACGATGTAGTTGGTCGCCTTGGCGGGGAAGAGGCAGAAATCCTGCGAGACCTGAGCATGAAAATTTATCGCCGGGCGGTTGGCCACGCTGCCGAACGCGGCATCTTGATCGCTGACACGAAGTTTGAGTTTGGGCGGCTGGTCGTCGGGGAGTCTCCTCGCCACGAACGGCGGGACAACGATATTATTTTGATTGATGAAGCCCTGACGCCCGATTCCTCCCGCTTCTGGCCGCGTGATGGCTACGCGCCGGGCCGGCCCCAGCCCTCTTTTGACAAGCAATTTGTGCGCGACTATCTGGAACAGATCGGGTGGAACAAGGAACCGCCAGCGCCTTCCTTGCCCGCCGAGATAGCCGAAGCCACCTCGACGCGGTACCGGGAGGCTTTCCGCCGTCTGACAGGCTGCGAACTAGATAGCCAGCCGGGCGCTTTCTCATAATCTCGGCGAAGGGAGTCCCCTGTGAAAGACCAGCTCGAATCGCTCATCGCCACTATGGTGGAACGAGGAATCTTATTTGACGAAGCCGTTGGTGAATTTGAGAAGAAGTTCATCACGCGCGTTTTGGAAGAGGAGAACGGCAACCAGTCGCGCGCCGCTCGCGCCCTGGGCATTCACCGGAACACTCTGAGCCGTAAGATTGAGTCCTACAAGCTCGACCATCAGCCTCGGCGCAACGGCAGGGGCCGCCACTAGCCGGGTGGCGCCCCGCGGCCGGCCCGGCCACAGGGTTGTGCCGTTTCTTGAGCCCCTACCTGCCGTCCCGCGTCCTGTCTCCCAAAACAAGAATGCCGACCCCGCTTCAGCGGAGGCGGCATGCTTTCAAGAATCCCGGAGAAAACTATGCCCGACCCTTCGGCTTGATCTGGCTTGTGCCAGCCCGCGGTTTGCGCACCGGGGGCTTGGCGGGAGGCTTCGAGGGTTTGGTCGCCACTTTCGGTATGTCTTCTTCGCTGACTTTGCCTTCCCGCAGCTTCAAAAGAAAACCCGGGGTGGTTTCATAGGCCTCGATAGTGCCCGTGAAGTGAACCACATCACCCTTCTTCAAGTTCTTGGCTTCGGGTGGGGCAATGGCGGCGAGCTGTACGTTGGCGGCTTCGGCAGCGGCTGCCTCTTCCCCCACCGCCAGCGCAATCGTCCGTGTCTCTTTGCCCACGTCCGGCATATTGCTCAGCACCAGGCCCTGGAGTTCGATTTCCATGCCTTTGACGAGCAGCCACATCTTGTTAGCGGGGTCGCCGCCCGCCTTCAAGTCGCTGAAAATAGCTGGCACCGTGAGTCTCGAGCGTTCGGCATTAATTTCTTCGTAGGAAACAATCTTCCAGCCCGCCGGGGGGGACACTGAGCCGGCGGCAAGCGCCAGCACGTCCGTATAACCTTCCTCCGACCCGTGATACCGGATGAAGAGCTTCTTCGAATAATCCCGGAGCTGGCCCTCGATGGGGATCTTGAGGGAGATTGCCCGCGCCAGGTTCCAGATGGCCAGGGGGTGGTTGGGCGGCTGCCCATTCACAAAGCAAAGTGCCAAGCGGTAGTAGGCCCAAGGATCCTTCGGGGTATTCTGAATCGCCGCGTCAAATTCAACTTGGCCGGTCTTGTAGTCCTTACGTTGCAGCGCCGCCAGCCCGATGGTGGAGTGAAAGAGCGCGGTGACCGCCTTCATCTGCTCGGAAAACTGCTCATCAGTCTGGCCGGCCTGCTTCGCCTGTTTGGGCACTATCTCCAGACCCTTGCGAGCGGCCTGTTCAGCCTTGTCGAGCTTAGCGGCCAGATCCGGGTCGGCATTGGTGATGGTTGCCGGGAAATAGTAGGCTCGGGTGGCCAGGGCAACAAAATTGGTCGGGTCAAGGAGCAACCATCGGTCGGCTGTTTCCACCACCTTGGTCGGATTGTTCAGTTTCTGATAGGCCTGGAAGTAGGCCTGGAACGCGGTAGGCAGCAACTCGCTTTTGGGGTGCTTCTCGCAAAACTGGTCGAGCAACTGGACCTGCCTCTGAAGATCCTTTTCCCTTAGAGCCGCATTGAGATCGTTGTACTCTTCGTTGGTATATTTCAGTTGCGGTTGCGTCTGGCCGGTTTGCGCCCCGCCGCGGCGGGCTGTGCCGAGGAAGACCAGATTCCCCAACATCAGGCTCACCAGAATGATTCTTAGTCTCCGCTTCATAGCCGCTTCATCCTCCAACCAAACTCCTCAGGCTCTTTGGGGTTCGTGGAAGGGCCGCCACGACCGCATCGCTTGATCTAAAACCGAGCCATTATAGAAACAGCCTCCCTTCCGCGCAAGTGCGAATCTCGACCCACCGCCCCGAATCCACCCGCCGCGGCTGGCCCGGCCCTCACCCCATCATGGTAGGATGAGAAAATCAGCCACAAGGTTCGCTGAGCTGAGGTGCCGGGATGCCTAAAGATTCGCAACCCCTGAGGCAAGAAGTGGCTATCGTGACGGGCGCGACGCGCGGTATTGGCCGGGCCATTGCCGCCCAGCTTTGTCGCCTGGGCGCTCAGGTCGTCGTCTGCGGCCGGGGGGCAAGGGAGGTCGAACGCGCCGCACGCGAACTCGGCGCTTCAGGCCAGGCGCTGGGGATAACCGCCGACGTCCAGAAGCTCGACGACGTGGAAAGATTGGTGAACCAAACGATGGAAATATTCGAGCGGATAGACATCCTGGTCAACAACGCAGGCATCGGAATGTTTGGGCCGGTGGACCGTCTCGCCCCGGAGGAATGGGAACAGGTGGTGAACACCAATCTTCGAGGGGCCTTTTACACGATCCGGGCCGTTGCCCCGCATATGATGCGCCAGGGCTCGGGTCACATCATTAACATCTCCTCGCTGGCCGGCAAGAACGGCTTTGCCGGCGGCACGATCTATTGCGCCTCCAAGTTCGGCCTAATGGGACTGAGTTACTCGGCTGCCGAAGACCTCCGCGGCTACGGCATCCGGGTGAGTGTGATCTGCCCGGGGTCCGTCCACACGGAGTTTTCGCCGCATGCCGGCAAAAATCCCGAAAAGATGCTCAAGCCGGAGGACGTGGCGCACGCCGTGGCCATGCTGGTGACCCAGCGGCCGCAAAGTTTCATCAGCGAAATTGACCTGCGGCCGACCCAAAAGCCCTAGGTGCCGCGGCGACGTTCTATTTCTTTCCGAACAAGCCCTTGCACCGCCGCCGGGAGATCCCCTTCCCGCATCAGCCTTTCGAGATCCGCTGTCACCGTCCGGGCGATGAAACTCTCCCTGACAGGTGCGGGTGTTTGCGCATGTCGAATCAGGGCGAAGCGAATATCGCGCCGGAGCGACCATTTCCGATGCCTGGCAATTTCCCGAACGATGGCCGGTTTGCACACGCGGCCGGCCAGCAGGCGCAGCAGAACCGCTTCGGTCAGCCGCGGATTGTCGAGCGCCACCGGCACCACTTCCGGCCGGGCTTCCGCCAGCAGCCCGGCCAGGACGCGGAGTGGCCCGCGGCGCGCCAACGTCAGCTTCTGGCCCAGCGGCAGTTGCCCCAACCGGCCGACGATCATTTCACTGGCTTGCTGTTGGATCTCTGCCGGAACCGTGGGCAGCAAGCTCACCGTCATGAGGTCGAACAGGTAGAGGAACTTCAGCAACGCCATGGAGACCAGCCGGGGCGACCGCGGATGCCTGACCACAGCAAGCTTGACCCGGTAACTGGCAATCCACTCTTTTCTCCGCGCCACCTCTTCCACGATTTCCCCGGGCAGATCGGCTCGCTCGAGGAGCAAAAGAATTTGCGGTTCGGCAAGGTTGGCATTGTCGAGCAAGGCCCTCAGGACTTCCCTTGAGGGATCGCTCAGGAGCCGATCAAGCTCGTCGCCGACGGCTTGGGTGGCGCGTTGCAGACGTTTCTCGAGCTCCACGGCCGTTTGACCTATCCGTGTGTGCCTTTCTTCCGCCGTCCCGCATAGCGGGACCAGGCAAGGCGGGCGGCTGCCGTGGCCGGGCTGACAGTTGGGATGGCCACGCGGGCTCGCGGCGCTGCCTGAAGAAGGAACCTTCGCACGGCACGGTCAAGCAGCCGACTTCGCCCGAAGACGCCGCCCACCAGTCCCACCGGCAGAGTTGATCCGCCCAGCTTCAAGGCGCGAATCAGGTGTGTCCCGAGTTTGCCCAGGGCGACCGCGGCCTCGCGCAGGATGCGCTGCGCGCTGGGGTCGCCTCGGCCGGCCGCCTCCACGACAGCCGGAAAAAGCTTTGGCAGTTGCTCGAGCGGCGACGAGCGCACCGCCTCCTGGAGTTCAAACCAATCTTTGACGCCGAGCGCTTGCGCCGCCAGCTTGGCAAGAACCGATGGCCGTTCGCGACCATCGCGCATTCTGGCGACGGTTGCCATCGCCTTCCGGCCGGTATCAAATGCGCTCCCTTCATCGCTGGCCCACGGCCCCCACCCGCCTGCCCGCATCTCGGGGCCTTCCCGCCCCCGCGCCAAAGCACCCGAGCCAGTGCCGGCAACAATCACCAATGCCGGCCCGGCCTCGCTGATGCTGGCGAGCGCGATCGCGAGGTCGGTCATAACGTGACATTTTGCCTTGGGGAGCGAATTTCGCAAGAATCGCTCGGCCGATCTCCGAATCCGGACGCGCCCAGACCCAGCCAGGCCGGCAACCGCACTGACGACGGAGCCTTTGGTTTGTTTTGTCGGTTTCAGGGCGGCGGCCAGGCAAGCTCGCAGAGCGGCAAACGCCCGTTCTTCCCCGACACGGGCGATATTGGAAGATCCGGTGGAGCTGACCCCACGCACTGCGCCCAACTCATCCAGGATGACGCACTCGGTTTTGGTTCCGCCGCCGTCAATCCCGACAAAAAGTTTCATCTTCTCCTACCATAGCCCGCCGCGGGCAGGCTTGACACCGCTTTTCTCCGCCGCTTAGTATCCCGGCACCGGCTGAGGCGGCCCGGCGGGGTATAGCGCGGCGGGCTGCCAGGAGTGTCGTGCGGCTTTCCACCCTCGATCTCGCCATTATTCTCGCCTATCTGGCCGGGATCACTCTCTTCGGCATCCATTTTCGCAAAACGCAAAAGAATATCGTCGATTATTTTTTGGGTGCGCGCAACATTCCCTGGTGGGCCATTTGCCTTTCCATCGTCGCCGCTGAGACGAGCACACTGACCATCGTCGGCACGCCCGCGCTTGCCTTCCTTTCCAACCTGGGATTTCTGCAACTGGTGCTGGGCTACGTCCTGGGCCGCTTCCTCATCGCCGCTCTTTTCATTCCGGAGTATTTTAAGGGAGATTTCATCACCGCCTACCAGTGGATTGAAAGACGGCTGGGCTCTCGCGTCAAGTCGGCGGCGGCGGCAATATTTCTTGTCACCCGGGGATTAGCCGAGGGAGTCCGAGTTTTTGCCATCTCACTGGTGGTGAGCGTCGCCCTGGGCACAGGCGAACTGACCTCCATCATTCTGATTTCCCTGGTCACCCTGCTTTACACATTTGAAGGCGGGATGCGGGCTGTCATTTGGACGGACGTGGTGCAAACGGCGATGTATCTGGGCGGGGGCGTGGTCGTTTTCGTCACGCTCCTTCACGGCATTCCCGGCGGTTGGACATCCATTGCTGCCGTGGCCGGCTCCGGCGGCGATAAGCTGCGCGTATTCGATTTTGCTTTCAGCCTGACGCGCCACTACACCTTCTGGTCCGGGTTGCTCGGCGGTCTCTTCTTGACGATGGCAAGTCACGGAACGGACCAGCTCATTGTCCAGCGCCTGCTGGCGGCTCGCTCACGGCGCGAAGGCCAACTGGCTCTGGTGGTGAGTGGCTTTATCATTCTGGCGCAATTTGGGCTCTTCCTGGTGGTCGGCGTGATGCTCTACGCCCATTACCGGCAGCTTCCGCCCATCGCCGCCGGCAACCCCGACCGGCTTCTGCCCGGATTCGTCGTCAGCGAGTTGCCGCAAGGTCTGGCCGGCTTGCTGATTGCTTCGATCCTGGCTGCCGCCATGTCCAATTTGAGCGCCGCGCTGAATTCCCTGGCATCCTCATCGGCAGTGGATGTCCTTCGTCTTACCCATAGCAACCGATACACGCCCGGGCAAACGCTTCGGGTGGCCCGCTGGCTTACCATTCTCTGGGGAGCGGTTCTGATTGGCCTGGCGCTGATGGCCAGCCGTTGGGGCTCGGTTCTCGAGGCGGGTCTGACGATCGCCTCGATCCCTTACGGAAGCCTGCTGGGTCTTTTTTTGCTGGCGCGTTTGTCGGCCGCAAATGAGCGCGGTGCGCTCGTGGGGATGGCGGCTGGTTTGGCCGTCGTCCTCTACGTAAAGTTTTGCACTCCCATCGCGTGGACATGGTACGTCCTCATTGGCACGGTTGCCACCTTTTTGACAGGCTATGTTGTGAGCTTATTCTGGCGGCCGAAGCGGGAAGAAAGCTCAACGTGATAACGCGAGACGAGAAACCTGGTCTGGTGCGGGCGCTCACGCTGACGCATGCCGTCTCGCTTGTCGTGGGCATCATCATCGGAACCGGGATCTTCCTGGTTCCGGCAGACATGGCGCGCTCGACGGGTTCCTTTGCTTTGGTGATGCTTGCCTGGGTGGTTGGGGGTTTGCTATCCCTCTTCGGCGCGCTCAGCTATGCCGAGTTGAGCAGCGCCATGCCGGAAGCCGGAGGCGAATACGTCTATCTCCGGCGGGCCTATGGCCCGCTCGTCGGCTACCTCTGGGGATGGTCAGGATTCATTCTGGCCCGATCCGGCTCGATGGCCACGATCGCAAGTGGCTTTGCGATTTTTGCCTCGTTCTTCTTCCCCGCCCTGGGCGGGCAGCTCGCTTACTTTGGCCTTCCGGCCGGCGAGCATCAAGTCACGGTTTTGGACATCCATGGGACGACTCTGCTCGCCATCGTTGCCATCTGGGCTCTCACGCTGGTGAATTACACCGGCGTTCGTACCGGCGGCCGCGTGCAAAGTTTCCTGACGGTTCTGAAGGTCGCTGTCATCCTGGGGTTGACGGCCTCGGCATTTGCGATCGGTCGGGGAACATCGGCGAAAGCGCCGCCGTTGTTGCCGGACCATTTCGGCGGGGCTACCTGGGCCGGCTTTTTTGGCGGCGCCATGGTGGCCGCTCTCTGGGCTTACGATGGATGGAACAATCTCCCGATGGTGGGCAGTGAAGTGGCGCGGCCGGAAAAGAACCTTCCCCGAGCGCTCATCTACGGCACGCTGGCGGTGGGTCTCATCTACATCCTGACCAACCTGGCTTACTTTTACATCCTGCCGCTCGGCGCCATCGCCGCGTCTCAGAATGTCGCTGCCGCGGTGGCAACGGAAATTCTGGGGAGGTATGGAGCGGCGGTCGTGATCCTGGGGGCAATCATCTCCAGTCTGGCGACCCTGAATGGGTCCATCCTCACCGCTGCCCGGATCCCGTATGCCATGGCGCGTGACGGCCTTTTCTTCCGCCGGCTGGCCGACGTCCACCCTCGCTATCGCACGCCGAGCACGTCGCTGTTCATCTTCGCGGGCCTGGCTTCGGCGCTGGCGCTGACCGGCGGTTTTCAGCAGCTTTATACGCTGGTTATCTTTGGCGAATGGCTCTTCTATGCGCTCACCACCGCCGGAGTCTTCCTCTTGCGCCGCAAAGAACCAAACCTGCCACGGCCTTACCGCACCTGGGGTTACCCCTGGGTGCCCGCGATCTTTCTCCTCATGGCGTCGGTCCTGCTTGTTTACACCTTCCGGCAAAACCTGAGGGAGTCGGTGCTCGGGCTGGGGTTGATCCTGGTCGGGCTACCGCTCTACTGGTTCTGGCGCCGGAGAAGTCGCCCGCTTTAGGTAGTAGCGATAAGGCTGGGTCTGGCGCCAGAACCACCAGGCTCCTGCCCAGGCAGAAGAAATGTTTCTTGGATCGTCACCGCGTTTGATCCTCTCGAGCGTTTGCTCGGATCCGAGCAAGCGAATCGTCTGCTCAAGTTGAAACTGCTTGGGATAGAGCTTGTGCAGGGCAGCGAGCAGCTCGATGCCCAGCGTTGCGGGCAGGACGACGCTCGCATCCCGCGTGGTGTACCGAACCCGGAGGCCATAACAGAGTTGGCCGGCATGGATATCCGCCCGGGGAGTGAACCTGGCCGGCGAGAAACGAACGCCCGGAATTTTGCGGCGTTTCATATAACGCAAAAAGTCGTCGGTGTTGATCCAGGGGGCGCCAAACTGTTCGAAAGGAGCATCGGTGCCCCGGCCGACGGATACGCCGCCCGCTCGCAAGAGCTCAACGCCAGGATAGACGAGCGCCCCCGCAAACGTCTTGAGGTTCGGGCTTGGCGGGACCCATTTGAGGTCGGTTTCGTCAAACCAGAGAGTTGGCCGCCAGCCCTGCATCCAGATCACTTCGAGGTTCACCCCCATGCGCTTTTCTTGATTGAACAGGGTAGCCAGTTCGCCCACCGTCATGCCATGGCGGATGGGCATGGGAAAATATCCCACAAAGGAAAGCTTGTCCGGGTCAAGCATGGGGCCCTCGACGCTTCCGGTGAGCGGATTGGGGCGGTCAAGCACCATGAAGCCGATGCCCCGCTTTGCCGCCTCCTCCATGGCGTAGCCCATGGTGGTGATGTAGGTATAGAAGCGCACGCCGGCGTCCTGAATATCAAAAACCAGAACATCCAGGTCCTTGAGCATGTCATCGGTTGGCCGGCGACTCTGGCCATAAAGGGAGAAGACGGGAAGGCCGGTGGCGGGGTCGCGGCTCGACTCGACATCGCCCTCCCGGATTCCTTCCGGGCCATGCTCCGGCGAAAAAATCGCTTTCAACTGGAGGCCCGGTGCCCGCGCCAAGACATCCACCGAACGGCGGCCGTCATGTGTTTGTCCGGTCTGATTCGTAATCAGGCCGATGCGTTTGCCGGCAAGCGGCCGAAACTTCATTTTTTCGAGGACTTCAATCCCGGTCAGCACCGGACGTTTCGGCGCTTCTTTGGCGTGGAGAAACGGCGAGAGGCATAGCGTCCAGCAGGAAAACATTCCGAACCACAGCCGGCCGGATGACCCGGGGTAGCGCATCGAAAGCACCTCGGTTGAGTTGCCTTTCTGCCTGTGCTATATACACTGAAAGGAAATTTTTCGTCAACGAGACGCTGGATGTCGGTTGGGAGCCGAAAAACAGTTTGAGAACGCGCATGGCTGATTGGATCGCTCGCCTTTGCGGAACGGATGCATGCGCCCTTCTGTTGCTGGCGGCGACCCTCACGACCGCCTTTCAGCTCGCCCGCGCCGAGTCCCCAAAGACTGCCCAGGGCAAGCTTGCCGCCAGCAACGAGAAATGGGTTCGCAACACCCTGAGAAAAATGACGCTCGAGCAAAAGCTCGGGCAGATGATCGTCGTCGGCTATTTCGGCGAATTCATGAACGTGGAGAGTCCCCCTTATCGCCGGCTGACGGATTTGGTCGAGCGGGGGCAGGTGGGCGGAGTGATCGTTACCGCCCGCCGGGGGCCGCTCGGGGTGGAGCGCAGCCAGGCCTATCCGACGGCCGCTCTGGCGAATCAGCTCCAACGGCGGGCTCGCGTCGCGCTGCTCATTGCCGGCGATTTCGAGCGCGGCACCAGCCAACGCATTCTTGAAGGAACCTCGTTTCCTCACGCCATGGCGCTGGCTGCCGGCGGCGACCCGCAAGCAGCCTATGAGATGGGCCGCACGACAGCGCTCGAAGCGCGGGCGTTGGGCGTGCATTGGGTCTTCGCGCCCGTCGCCGATGTCAACGTGAACCCGGACAACCCCATCATCAATGTTCGGGCGTTCGCCGAAAATCCCGTACCGGTCGCCCAATTCGTCGCCGCCTTTGTCCGCGGCGCCCAGGAAGCGGGCACTCTCGCCACCGCCAAGCATTTTCCCGGGCACGGGGATGTCACGGTGGATTCTCACCTCGACCTTGCTGTCGTGGACCGAGACCGCCAGCGGTTGGAGGCAGTCGAGCTGGTTCCCTTCCGTGCCGCCATCGAAGCCGGGGTTGGTTCCATCATGACCGGTCATCTGGCCGTGCCGGCGCTCGACCCGGACAGGCGGACGCCGGCTACTCTCTCTCGTCCGGTGCTCACCGATCTTTTGCGCCGGGAAATGCATTACGACGGCCTGATCGCCACCGATGCGATGGACATGGCCGGGGTAGCGAACCAATGGCCTCCGGGGGAGGCAGCGGTTCGCGCCGTGCTTGCCGGCGCGGACGTGCTTCTGCTGGTTGAACCGGAGAGCGTTCTCCCGGCGCTCGCCGAGGCGGTTCAATCCGGCCGCATCCCGCCTGAGCGAGTGGATGCTTCAGTAACGAGGATTCTGCGGGCGAAGGCGCGGCTGGGCCTGAACAAAAATAGGCTCGTCGATCTCGAAAAACTCAACACCGTGTTCGGCCGGCCGGAGTATCGCCTGGCGGCTGAGCGCATGGCAGAGCGCGGCGTGACCCTGGTCCGGGATGAACCGCATCTCGTGCCGCTCGATTCCACCAAGCCCCTACGGCTTCTCCTCCTGGCCGTTTCCGCCGACCCGGATCCCTACCCGGCGGAAATTCTGGAGCGCGAGCTGCGCTCGAGAACCGACCAGTTGCAGGTCTTGCGTTGCGACACTCGGTTCGTAAACGCTCGGAGCCTTCGTCTGCCCGAAGCGTCCGACTACGACGTGGCGCTGATCGCCCTGTTTGTGCGGGTGATGGACCGCAAGGGCTCGCTCGGTTTGCCTCCTGAGCAGTCCGAACTGGTCACTCGCCTTCTCGCCGCCGGAAAACCAACCGTGGTCGCGCTCCTCGGCAATCCTTATCTCGCTCAGGCATTTTCTTCCGCTCCCACTGTGCTGTTGACCTTCAGCCACGTGGACGTGGCCGAGCGCGCCCTGGCGCGCGCTCTTTTCGGGCAGAGCGCAATCGCGGGCAAATTGCCCGTCAGCATACCCGGCGTCGCCAGCGCGGGCCACGGGTGGGAACGTGCCGGGAGCGCCATGCGACTTTCGCCCGCTCCGGCAGAGACGGAAGCGCGTCTTCAGCCCGTTTATCGTCTCCTGGGCGGCGCCGTCGCCGAGCGGGTCACGCCGGGCGGAATTCTGGCAGTTGGTTGGAAGGGCTCGGTGGCCGTGCACCCGTTCGGCAAGCTGACCTATGACGCAAACGCTGCCGCTGTGACTCCGGACACGATCTACGATATTGCCTCTCTGACGAAAGTCGTCGGAGCCACGACGCTCGTCATGCAGTTCGTCGAGTCAGGCAAACTTCAGCTCGACGCTCCTCTCAGCCGTTATCTGCCCGAGTGGCTTCTCCCGCGGCTTCGGGAGGAGGCTTCCGTCCGGGGGGTTCCGGCAGGGGAGGATCGAGCGTGGCGAGAACAGGTCACTCTCCGCCGACTTCTCACGCATAGCTCGGGCCTTCCCGCCTACAAGGAGTTCTTTCTTGATGCCAAGAACCGCGCCGAGATCGTGAAACGAACTCTGGCCACACCCCTTGCCTACCAGCCCGGCACGAAATCGGTTTATAGCGATCTCGGCGTGATTCTCCTGGGCGAGGTTCTGGCGCGCGTTTCCGGCCGCTCGCTCGGTGACCTGTTCCGAGAGCAAATCTTTTTACCTCTGGGGATGAGCACGACCATGTTCAACCCGCCCAAGTCGCTTCTCAAACGCATTGCGCCGACCGAATTGGACCAAAAACTGCGAAAGCGAACGGTTCACGGCCAGGCGCACGACGAGAACGCTTATGTGATGGGCGGCGAATCCGCCCATGCCGGACTGTTCGCCACTGCCGGCGATCTTGCCGCCTTCTGCCAGATGATGCTGAATGGCGGGATCTACGGTCACCAGCGACTCCTCCGCCGGAGCACCATGGAGGAGTTCACTCGCCGGCAAGGACCCGGGGATTCGACCCGCGCTCTCGGTTGGGACACTGCTTCGCCTGAGTCCTCCTCCGGCCATTTCCTCTCCTCGCGCACCTATGGCCACACGGGCTTTACCGGAACATCCATCTGGATCGATCCGGCGAAAGAACTGTTTGTCGTGCTTTTGACCAACCGCGTGCATCCCACACGCGAGAATGAAGCGATCCGGCAGCTCCGGCCGAGGGTCGCCGATGCCGTCGTGGAAGCGCTCGGGCTCAAACCATGATCGGCGAGCCGCTGAATCCGCGCGCCGTTCGCATGGATCTGGAATCTACTCGCAAGGTCCTGCGCATCATCCATTCGGAAGATCGCAAGGTGCCTCGGGCCGTGGCGCGGGAAATTCCTCGCATTGCCCGCGCCGTGGATATGATTGTCAAAGCCCTCCGGCAGGGTGGCCGGCTCATTTATGTCGGCGCCGGGACGAGCGGCCGGCTGGGCCTGCTCGACGCCGCCGAGTGCCCGCCCACCTTTAATACTTCGCCGGACATGGTTCGGGCGGTCCTTGCCGGCGGGCGTCGGGCGGTGACGCGCGCGGTCGAGGGCGCTGAGGATTCTTCTTCGCTGGGGCAGCGGGACATGCGCCGGCTGCGTTTGTCCAAGCGAGACGTTGTCGTCGGTCTGAGCGCCTCCGGAAACACGCCCTATACGGTGGCCGCGCTTGCCTTGGCTCGACGGAGAGGCGCCCAGACGGTGGCCGTTACCACCCACCCGCGCTCCAAGGCAGCCCTTCTGGCGGAGGTCTCGATTGCTCCCGTCGTCGGCCCCGAAGTCATCGCCGGCTCGACCCGGATGAAAGCGGGCACGGCTCAGAAGCTTGTCCTCAACATGCTTAGCACGGCTGCCATGATACGGCTGGGCTACACTTATGGCGGGTGGATGATCAACGTCCGCCGCACGAACCGCAAGCTCATGCGGCGCGCGGAGCGAATCCTGGAACAGGCAACAGGCGTTGGCACGGCAGCCGCTCGCCGGGCTATCCGGCGCGCCGGCGGAAACACCCGGGTGGCGCTCATCATGCTCAAGCTCGGCTGCCCTGACCGGGAGGCCAGGAGGAAGCTCGCTGAGGCCGGCGGCGAACTCCGCCGCGCCTTGGGCGAAATCGCACGTTAGGCCAGATGGATAAATTCATCATCCAGGGTGGAAGCAGGCTCGAAGGCGCGGTCACCGTGAGCGGCGCAAAAAATGCCGCTTTGCCCGCCATGGCCGCCGCCTTGCTCACCTCCGAACCGCTTGTGCTCGCGAACTGCCCGGCAGTGCGTGACATCGCCACCATGAGCCAACTGCTCGGCCATATGGGCGTGCGGGTGGAAAAGGACGCCCGCGACCCCCACCGCATCACCTTGCATGCGGAACGCATCGCTCGCCGAGAAGCTCCCTATGACCTGGTTCGCACGATGCGCGCATCGGTGCTGACGCTCGGGCCGCTGCTGGCGCGTTTTGGGCAAGCACGCGTTTCTCTTCCCGGCGGCTGCGCCATCGGCGCGCGGCCCATAGACCTCCATTTGAAGGCACTCGAGCAGCTCGGGGCCAGCGTCAAGACCGAACACGGCTACGTCGAGGCGCGGGCGGATGGCTTGCGCGGAACAAGAATTCTTTTTGACAGGATCACGGTAACCGGAACGGAAAACGTCATGATGGCGGCGGCGCTGGCAAGCGGCGAAACGGTGCTTGAGAATGCGGCGCGCGAGCCGGAGGTTGCCGACCTGGCCGAGTTGCTCGGCAAGATGGGAGCAAAGATTGACGGTGCCGGCACGTCAACCGTTCGCATTGCCGGCGCGGGCAAACTGCATGCGGCCGAGCACACCGTTATCCCGGATCGGGTCGAGGCAGGAACGCTTCTGGTGGCGGGAGGCATCGCCGGCGGGGATCTCGAATTGCTCTCGTGCCGGCCCGACCATCTGACCGCGGTGATGGCCAAATTGCAAGACGCCGGAATCACCATCACCTCGACGGACGAGAAGAGCCTGCGTGTTCGCGCACCGGGGCGTTTGCAATCGGTGGACGTGACCACGGAGGAGTATCCCGGCTTCGCCACCGACATGCAGGCGCAATATATGGCCCTGATGACGCAGGCGGAAGGCGCCGCGGTGATCACGGAGACGATTTTTGAGAATCGTTTCCTCCACGCCAGCGAAATGGTCCGCATGGGCGCCGACATAACCATTGAGGGACGCCAGGCGATTGTGCGCGGCAAAACCCCGCTGAGCGGCGCGAACGTTATCGCCTCCGACCTCCGCGCCAGCGCTTCGCTCGTCCTGGCAGGGCTCGTCGCGAGCGGCGAGACGGTCGTGGACCGCGTCTATCATCTCGACCGGGGCTACGAGCGCATCGAAGAACGGCTCAACTCCGTCGGCGCCCGCATCCGGCGCGTTCGATAACCTTAGCCTGTGATCTCGCAAGCGTTTCCCGGTGGCGGGTGCCACCGGGCTCAGCGACCATTCCAGGACGCGAGTAAGCTCCTGCACTCCAAACGGCACCAGTAACTATCGAAGATAGATGCGCGGGACGCGCTTGCTCACCGCGCAGAGAACGTCGTAGGGGACCGTCCGGGTAAGGGCGCTGATTTCTGCGGGCGTAACGCTGCAGTGGTCGGAATGCCCGATCAAGATCACTTCATCGCCAACCGCCGCTCCAGGAATCTCGGTGACATCCAGGAGGGTCAGGTCCATGCTGATATTTCCGATGATGGGCGCGTAGCGGTCGCGGACGATGGTTCGCCCGCGATTCGAAAGGCTACGCTTCAAGCCGTCGGCGTAACCGGCAGGAATCGTGGCCACCCGCGAGGTCTTCTCGGTGACGTAGCCGGCGCTGTAGCCGAGCGGCGTGCCCGCCGGGACCTCTTTGAGGGCAATGATGCGCGACTTCCACGTCAGAATGTTTTTGACGGGCAATGACACAGACTCTGCTTTCATCCCCGCCGGCAGCTTGAGCGGCACCTGGATCCCGTAGAGCAGCGCCCCCGGCCGAACCATGTTCGCCCAGGTGTTTGGCCGGCCGGCAATGGCGGCGCTGTTGGCAACGTGGACGTACCGCGGATCCACCCCCGCCCGCCGAAAGTCGGCGAGCACGGACTCAAACCGTTCCACTTGCTGCCCGGTTTGCTCGGACGTATAGTCCTCGGCCGAAGCAAGGTGGGTGAACAGGCCCTCCATCTCGACATGCTCGAGGGTGCGATAAAGGCTCAAAAATCCCGCGACATCCTGCCAGTGCAGCCCGAGCCGGCCCATGCCCGTATTCACTTTCAGATGGAAGCGCATCTTGCGGCCGGTCTCTTTGCCCCACTCGTGGAGCGCCGCCAGTTGATCGTCGGCGTAGATGGCGGGCGTCAAGTCGTACTCGGAAAGGGCTTCCAGTTCTCCTTTCCAGAAACCGGTCAGCAGGAGCACCGGCTGCTCGATGCCTGATGCGCGCAGTTCGACGCCCTCGTCGGCAGAGGTTACGCCGAACCAGTCGGTGCCGGCGCCGGCAAGCACGTTCGAGACTTCCTCGAGGCCGTGACCATAAGCATCCGCCTTGACAACGGACATGATCTTGACTCGCTCGGGGAGGTGTTGCCGCACAATCCGGTAGTTTTCTTGAAGCTGCTTGAGCGAGACTTCGGCCCAGGTTGGCCGCGTGCGCAACTTCGGATAAGCATTCGTTTTCTGAGCTACGCCCATGCTTCTCTCACTAAGATGCAAAAAGATGCAAACCCGCGCCGGAGGCAAATCATGAGAAGGATGCAGGCCCGTTATCTCAGGGCGTCTTCCAACCTCACCGCGGCGTCTGTCTTATCGTCCCGATATCTGACGATGACCGGGGTCTGAAGCGAAAGGCCCCACTCCTTGCCTTTCCCCTGGCTGATGGCGCGCGCGCCGGGCACGACGATTGCTTCCGGGGGAATCACCACCGGCCGGCCATTCTCCCGACGGTAAATTTTCCCGCAAACGAGGTCGTACACCGGGGTCGAACCGGTGAGAATGACGCCGGCGCCCACGATGGCTCGTTCGCTCACCACCGTGCCCTCGTAGATGCCGCAGTTCCCTCCGATCAAAACTTCATCTTCGATGATGACCGGCAAAGCCCCCACCGGCTCGAGCACGCCGCCTATCTGCGCGCCCGCGGAAAGATGCACCCGCCGGCCAATCTGCGCGCATGAACCCACGAGCGCATGCGAATCAATCATCGTCCCGTCGCCAACGTACGCGCCCGCATTGATGTACATCGGCGGCATGCAGGTCACGTCACGGCCGACGTAGCAACCATCGCGAATCGACGACCCCCCGGGCACCAGCCGCACCCCGCTCTCGAGCGTCAGATGCTTCAGCGGCCAGGTATGTTTATCGAAATAGCGAAATTCCTGGTTAATCGAAACGTCGCGGAGCTTCCCCATCCGAAATCCAACCAGGATGCCCTTCTTCACCCAGAGGTTTACCTGCCAGCCCGACGAGGTCTTCTCAGCAGCGCGGATTTCGCCCTGGTTCAGCTTCTGCTTGAATTCCTCGAAACATTCCTGGCTCGTCCGATCGTATTCCGACGACGGCCTATCGAAGAGCTGTTCGATTTGTTCACGCAATCCCATGTGCCCTGTGGAGAATCCCGGTCTCCATGAGGATTTCTTCGAGCTTCGCGCGATTGGCCGGCTTCATCGGAACGAGCGGCAGGCGATAAACCTCTTCGATCAAGCCCATCATCTTGAGCGCCGCCTTGACCGGAATGGGGTTCGACTCGATGAAATTGGCTTGCATGAGCGGGAGCAAGCGGTGCTGGAGCTTCCTTGCTTCCGCGTAATTTCCTTCGAGGCAAAAATGGGTCAACCGGGTCATCTCCGCCGGCACTTCGTTGGAGGCAACGGAAATGACACCGACCCCGCCGAGCGCCATCAGCGGCAGGGTGATGGCATCGTCGCCGGAAAAGACTTTGAATGACTCCGGGACCGCCCGGAAGAGCTCGGCCTGCTGGCCGATGTTGCCTGACGCTTCCTTCACCCCAAGAATGTTGGGAATCGTAGCGAGCCGGCCAAGCGTTGCCGGCTCAACGTTCGATCCCGTCCGGCCGGGGACGTTATAAACAATCACCGGCAGCGAGGCGCGCTCGGCAATGGCCCGGAAATGCTGATAAAAACCCTCTTGTGTCGGCTTGTTGTAGTAGGGGGCCACGGAAAGAATGGCGTCAAGCTTTAATTTCTCAAGCTCCCGAATCTGCTCGATGACCACTTGGGTGTTATTCCCGCCCGCTCCCGCCACCACCGGGACCCGGCCGCCTGCTTCCTCGCAGACGATCTCGACCACACGGCGGTGTTCGTCTCTCGACAAGGTCGGACTTTCTCCGGTCGTGCCGCAGGGCACGAGGAAGTCTATCCCCTCGCGGATTTGAAACTGCACCAGCCGGCGCAGCGCCTTTTCATCGAGCTTGCCGTCCATCGAAAAAGGCGTCACCAGGGCGGTGCCGCAGCCTTTGAGTTGTTTTGCGTCCATGAAACGCTCCTAACAGTCCCCGAACAGAATTTCGGAAAATTCGTAGATGCCGACCCTCTCCCTGATCCAGGACGCCGCCATCAGCGCCCCCTCGGCAAATGCCATCCGGCTGCGAGCCGTGTGGGTGAGCGTCACCGAATCCGCCTCGGAATCGAACCCGACCCGGTGCGTCCCCGGGATGTAGCCCGCTCGCATGCTCGTCGTCGGGATCTCGCCGGTTTTGTACGCTTCCGCCAAAATCTGTTTCAAGCGCAAGGCCGTCCCGGAGGGCGCATCCTTTTTCATCTTGTGATGCGCCTCTTCAATCCAGGGGTCATAGAGAGAGATCGCATGGAACCACCGCGCTCCTTCGGCAACAATCTTGTAGAAGATATTCATGCTGATGGAAAAATTCGGGCTATAAACCAGACCGGCCTTGCCATCGTGCACCAGCGCCCGCACTCGATCCAATTCCTTATACCAGCCCGTTGTTCCGACCACCATTTTCTTGCCAAGGCGAGAGAGGCGCTCCATATTCCCGACCACCGCTTCCGGCGTGGTGAAATCAATGCAAACGTCAATCGCCTCCAGATTTTCCGCGGTAAGGCCCTGCTGGCTCGAATTGTTCCGCTCATCCAAGATCAATTTTACGTTCAGGCCTTTGCGCCGAGCCAGTTCCTCCACCAGTTGCCCCATCCGGCCATGGCCCAGCAGAGCCAGGTTCATTCCGTTGACTCTCCTTCTTCGGCAAGGATTCGCTTGAGCCGGGTGACCATGCGTGAGTAGATTTCGACGGCCTCCGTCAATTCTTTTTTCGAAACGTGTTCGTTTTCAGAATGGGCTTCGCGCATGGAGCCGGGCCCGAGCAGCAGCGGCTTCCCCCATCGGGTGAGGTGCGGAACATCCGAGGTAAAGCGGGCGATCACGGTGTCGAAGCCATCGAGGGCGACGAGCCGCACCGGCGGCACTTCCGGGGCAAAGTTGATCCGGCAATGGGGTTCAAGAGCGACGCGAAGTCTGGAGCGCAGTGGCGCGGCGGGTTGAACCGTCCGGAAATAGATTTCGGCCCGCGCGCGATTCGGAATCACATTGGCCGCACGGCCGCCGGCGATGACACCGACGTTATAGGTTGTCTCGCCGAGCACCTCGTCCTTGGGCAATGGCAAAGATTCGAGCGCGCGCAGGCCCTGGAGCAGCCGCGAGATGGCCGAGTCGCCCCACTCGGGATAGGCAGAGTGCGCCGGGCGTCCTTCTGCCACAAGCTCGCACCTCTGCGCCCCCTTCGTGGCCGTGGCCAATTTGTTCTCCGTCGGTTCGCCGTTGATCAGGAAGCGACAGGCGTTGGGCAATTCGTTGGCCGCCTTGGCTCCGGCGCTGTCGTGCTCCTCCCCGGCGGTAAACAGCAAGCCAAAATTTCGGACCTTGGCGGCCTTCAGCTTCAGCGCGGCGCCTATCTGGGCCGCCAGAATACCTTTGGCATCGCACGACCCGCGCCCGTAGATCGCGTCGTCATCTTCCCGGGAAGCAAAGAAAGGCGGGACGGTGTCCAGATGCGTGCTCAGCACCACCTCCGGCGTCCCCCACGCGGCCACCACGTTCATCCGCCCGGAGGCAAAAGGTTGCAGGCTGACCTTGAACCCCTGGCGGGCAAGAAAGCTGGCGATCAACCCGGCCACGCGAGATTCGTTTCCGCTGAGCGATTGTGTGTCCACAAGGGCGCGAACAAAAGGGAAGAGATCAAAGGCGAGCCGGCTGCCGCGCGACCGGCCTTCCCGGCGTGACCGGCTTCGTTTCGATCCCGGCATCGAAGCCCATGCTATGAGAAAAGTTCTGAAGGGTCAAACGTGAAGCGCAAGCCACAAACCCGAAAGGATAATACCCAGCACGCCGCAAGCAACACCAAAGTATCGGTGGTCCCGTTCAGCGAGAAAGCCCACCGCCGCCGCCAAAACGCGCAGAATCGGAGTGACCAGAAGCAACCACAGGCCCAAATGCAGGACGGCGCTGGCGTGCTCATGCAGTGTCTGTCGAACAAGAGTGCCCGGCCCCGCTCCCGCGGGAACGGCCGCCGCGTCGCGGACAAGAAATCCGATGAGCCCCAAGGCCAACAGCAGCGCCGAACTATAAACGCCCGCCGAAAGACTGACCATAATCCAAACGCGGGTTTTTAGGTTCTTCTCTCCCGGCACCTCTTCACCTCATTTTGCGTACTAGGGCGAATGCAGCCCGAAGCCTACCCGGAACATTTCCACGGCAAGGTACAACAGCAAGAGAGAAAACACCGTCAGGATATAACGGCTGCGAATGGCCGGCGCAATCTTTGAGCCGAGCAACGATCCGGAAAAAACGCCAAGAACCACCGGGGCGGTCACAGCCACGTCCACGCGACCGCGCACAAAGTAGATCAACGCGCTCGTGGCGCCGGTAACCCCGATCATGAAATTGCTGGTGGCTGTTGCTACCCGCAGCGGCACGCCCATCACCAGGTACATCAGCGGCACCTTGATGGGGCCGCCGCCGATCCCCAAGAGCCCGGAGATGGCGCCGGCAAAAGCCGAGCCGGCCAGACCCGCCGGTATGTGCCGGATCGAGTACTCGCCTGCCGGCGCGGCCGGCTCGTCATCAGCGCTCCGAATTTTGCGCACCATGGACGTAGCCGAATACAAGAGGAACAGAGCCAGCATGAGCGCCAGCGCTTTACGACTGAAATAGCCCACCACCAGCGCGCCAAAAACGGCGCCCATCGTCGTCCCGAGCTCCAGCAGCATCCCGAGCCGAATGTCGGTCAGTTTTTCCTGAACATAGACGGAAGCCGCCGCGCTGGAGGTGGCAATGATGCTGACAAGGCCGACGCCAATGGCCTTTTCAAGGGGCACTTCAAAAAAGAGCGTCAAAACAGGAATGAGAATCAATGCGCCGCCAATGCCCAGGAGCGCGCCGATGATCCCGACGAAGAATCCGAGTCCGATCAAGGCGAACAGAAAAGCGGTGGTCATGCCTCAGTCCCCCAGGGCTTCGGCTGCCGGCCGGCCTTCACGCAAAATGGTCACCACTCCGCCCACAGCTACATACAGCAGAGCGGCCAGTGCCGTCTAGCTAAAATGGCAGTCTGGGTTCCGTTGGAGTGTCATTTTCGCCGGTAAGAGCAAGGGGTCTCAACCGGCCAACTGCAGGCCTTTCTTGTCGAAAAACAAAAAGCGGGCGGCCGGAGTCACCCGCTCAGGGCCAGCGACGAACACGTTATTGCGGCCGAGCCTGCTTGTTCCGCTGCTCGCGCAGCACGGCCTTGCGACTGAGTTTGATCTTGTTGCCTTCCACCGCCAGTACCTTCACCAAGATCTGGTCACCCTCTTTCAGCTCATCGCGGACATCACGGATGCGCTGCTCGGCAACCTCGCTGATGTGGAGAAGGCCGTCGGTGCCGGGAAAGATCTCGACGAAAGCGCCGAAATCCACCAGCCGCACCACTTTGCCAAGATAGGTCTTGCCCACCTCGGCAGTGGCCGTCACATTTTGGATCATGGCGATGGCCTTGTTGGCCGACTCGCCGTCCACGGCAAAAACATTTACTTTGCCGGTGTCTTCGACATCGATCTTGACGCCGGTAGCCTCAATGATGGAGCGGATCATCTTGCCGCCCGGGCCGATCAGGTCGCGGATTTTGTCGGTGGCGATGGTGAGGGTGAAGACGCGGGGGGCAAAAGGCGAAATAGAAGGACGCGGGGCGGCGATGGAGGCGTCCATGGTGTCCAGGATTTGCAGGCGGCCTTTCTTGGCCTGCATGAGCGCCTCAACCATAATCTGGGTGGTCAGGCCGCCGATCTTGATGTCCATTTGCAGCGCCGTGATCCCTTTCCGCGTGCCGGCCACCTTGAAGTCCATGTCGCCATAGTGGTCTTCGGCGCCGGCAATGTCGGTCAGGATGGCATAGCGATCACCTTCCTTCACGAGCCCCATCGCGATCCCGCTCACTGCCGACTTCACCGGTACGCCCGCATCCATCAGCGCCAGCGAGCCGCCGCATACCGAAGCCATCGAAGAGGAACCGTTCGATTCCAAAATGTCGGAAACGATGCGAATGGTATAGGGGAAGGATTCCTCCGGCGGAACCATGTTAAGCAGGGACCGCTCCGCCAGAGCGCCGTGGCCGATTTCGCGTCGCCCCGGGCCGCGGAGGAAAGCGACCTCGCCCACACTGAAGGGGGGGAAGTTGTAGTGCAACATGAAGCGCTTGAAAGATTCCTCTTCCCAGAGCAGATCGAGCCGTTGCTTGTCCTCCTTTGTCCCAAGGGTGACCGTGACCAGCGCCTGGGTTTCCCCGCGAGTGAAAAGCGCCGAACCATGCACGCGAGGCAACATCCCGATCTCGCAGGTCACCGGACGAATTTCGTCAAACGCGCGGCCGTCCGGTCGCCGGTGCCGCAAGAGCATCTCGTCGCGGAAGATGCGCTCGCGCAAGATTTCAAAATGGCGGGCCGCTTCCTGCCGCTTCTCCTCGTCCTCTTCCGGGATCGATGCCTTCAGTTCGTCGGCCAGCTCATCCACTTTCTTCTGGCTCTCCTTTTTCGAGTACTTCCGGGTATTGAGAGCATCGCTGAGCCGTTCGCGATACCTGGCCTCGATTTCCTTGTTGAGCGCCTCATCGAAGGGAACCGGTGTCACCGGTTGTTTCACAACGCCCATTTGCGCGTAGAGCTGCTTGAGAGCGGCGATGATCTTCTTGATCTGTTCGTGGCTAAACTGGAGCGCTTCCAGCACCGTTTCCTCGGTAACCTCCTGCGCGGCCGCCTCCACCATGACAATGGCGTCTTCGGTGGCCACGACCACGATGTTCAGCAGGCTGGCTTTTTGCTCAGCATAGGTGGGATTGGCCACCAGTTGGCCGTTGACCAGTCCAACGCGGACGCCCGCGATCGCCTTGTCGAAAGGAATATCGGAGAGGTAGAGCGCCGCCCCCGAGGCGCAAATGCTGATGATGTCGGTATCGTTCACATCGTCGGCAGAAAGCACCATCGCAATCACCTGGGTCTCGTTGCGAAACCCTTCCGAAAAGAGCGGCCGTATGGGACGGTCGATCATGCGGCAGGTCAGGATTTCGCGCTCGGAAGGTCTGCCCTCGCGCTTGAAAAACCCGCCGGGAATTTTACCGGCGGCGTAGTTGTACTCGCGGTAATCCACCGTGAGGGGAAAGAAATCGATGCCCTGGCGCGGCGCACCGGTTGCGCACGCCGAGGCAAGAACAACGCTGTCGCCATAGCGCAAATAGGCCGCGCCATTGGCCTGCTTGGCCACCTTGCCGGTCTCAATGGTGAGCATCCGGCCGCCAATTTCCACACTTGCCTGATAAATCATGCTTCCTCCGGCCACTCGAGGCGCAGAGGCGCCCGATGGCTCGTTTCTGTCGTGTTGTTGATTTTCTCGGAATCGAAAAGGAGAGTGGGCCGGCATCCCCAAAGCAGAGCGGCGACCGCGGGCGCAGGTTCTTCCATTTCCATAACAAAAAAGCGACCGTTCGCCCGTCGTCGGGCTCCCGGTCGCCGCCAACCTCGCTCCTCCCGCCTTCGGCGGGAGGCTCAAGTTCTCAGCCCCGCAACCGTACGGGACCTAGTGGCGCAGCCCGAGACGCTCGACGACCTCACGATACCGGTCCGGGTCGCGCCGCTTCAGGTAATCGAGAAGGCGCCGGCGCTGACTCACCATCATGATCAGCCCGCGCCTCGACGCATGGTCTTTTTGATGGATCTTGAAATGGCCAGTCAGCGAATTGATGCGTTCGCTCAAAAGAGCGATCTGCACTTCCGGCGAACCAGTGTCTTTGGGGTGGATCCGATACTGCTCGACCAATCCCGACTTCGCCTCTTTCGCCAATCCCATATCGCTTCCCACGCTCGTTACTTTCCCTTTCGGTTCGGCAAAGACACTAACATACGCCTGGCGAAGTTGTAAAGGAGATTGTCCGGAGGGATGAAACCGGACGGGTGTTTGCCGGCGCGCACCGGCTCGCTCCGGAGGAGCGGCGGCTATCGAATGGGCGGTGTGCGAATCAGCGAAAGGAATTCTTCGCGTGTCTGCTGGCAATCGCGAAATGCACCCAGCATCGCGCTCGTCACCGCGACCGAGTGCTGCTTCTCAACGCCCCGCATCACCATGCACAGGTGGCGTGCCTCCATCACCACGCCCACGCCTTGCGGGGCGATCTTTTGCTGGATGGCGTCGGCAATCTGGTTCGTCAGCCGCTCCTGGATCTGAAGCCGCCGGGCGAACATGTTGACCAGCCGCGGAATCTTGCTCAGGCCGATGACGCGCTGGTTCGGGATGTAAGCCACGTGGCACTTGCCCAAAAAGGGCAGCAGGTGGTGCTCGCAAAGACTGAACACTTCGATGTCCTTCACGATCACCATTTCATCATAGCAAACGCTGAACGTGGCTCCGTTCAGGAGCTTGTTGATGTCCTGCTGGTAGCCGCTGGTAAGAAATTTGAGCGCCCGCGCCACGCGCCCCGGAGTTCCCCGCAGCCCCTCGCGCGTCGGGTCTTCTCCCAGCTCAACCAGAATCTCGCGCATGCGCTCGGCAATGGCCTCGGAGCCGCGTTCTGTCAAAACCATTTCTTCCGTTCGCTTCATTCTTCTTTTCTCCCTTAACGGTCGGCTTCTTCCAAATATTCAAAGGAATTCAGGCTCGTCTCGCCGAGCCACACCTTCTGCACTTTCGCCCGCTTGAAACCACCCTTCACAATTCCAAAAATGGCCCGGCAAACGTTTTCGCTGGTCGGCACGGTATCCGTAAAAAGCTCCTGGTCGCGATTCAGATGGGCGTGGTCAAAACGGTCGAGAATGTTTTGCTCCACGAAGGAATCCAGCTCGCTCAGGTTGCAGACCATGCCGGTCGAGGAATCAATCTCGCCCGCTACCGTCACTTCCAGGCGATAGTTGTGGCCGTGGCCGTGCGGATTGTTGCACTTTCCATACACCCGCCAGTTCTCTTCCTCACTCAAGCGGCCGCTGTGCAGCCGGTGCGAAGCGCAGAAGAGATAGCCGCGGGTCAGGTAGATCACTTCCCCTCCCCGTAATAGTCCACAAACAAGTCCGGCGTCTCATAGAGCCGCACGCGGTGCAAGCGCCCTTGCGGAATCTTCGGCTGCAGAAGCCCCCAGATGGCCACGGCAAGGTTCTCGGTGGTCGGGATTTTCGCCTGGAACCCCGGCACTTCCCGGTTGATGAACTTGTGGTCGAAGACCTGCATCACTTCCCTTTCGAGCACCGCCTTCAATTCCTTCAGGTCGAGCACCATTCCGGTCACGGGGTCGGGTTCGCCCTGGACCGTCACCTCCAGCGTATAGTTGTGGCCGTGGCCGTTCGGATTGTTGCATTTCCCGAAGATGCGCCGGTTCTCTTCCGGGCTCAACGCCGGGTTGTGATAGTAGTGCGAGGCGGAAAACTCAATTTTTCTCGTCAGGTACATGATTCAATCGGTGCTGTAGGTGCGCTCCTTCCATTCTACGCCATTTCCGCGCACCCATTGCAACCAGGACTTCAAGAGGAGAGCGGCGAAGAGGAAGCACCCAAGCTCATAGTAAAAGATGGTTGAAACGGGGTAACGATTCAGCCGCAGCCGGCTCCAGTGCAACATGTGCCGCCACACGAGAAGAGCAACTCCCAACCAAAACCACCAGTCGAACGTCCGGTAGATCACGCCCATCGCCGCCACCAGCAGCGGCAGGATATCCAGGGCAGCGACCTCAACCAATTCCGCGAACGTCTCGGTCCAGCTTCGACCAAGCAGCAGAAAAAGATTTTTGGTCCAGCCCTGCCACGCCTCGCCGAATTTCCGATACATCCTGGTTTCGACCACACCTTCCGCCCTCGAAAAGTCAATCTTCCTTCCGGATTTCTTCACCAGCCTTGCCAGCGCCACATCTTCGAGAATCTCCCCTCGAATCGCTTCATGGCTTCCCACTGCTTCATACGCCGCTCGTTCGATCAGAAGGAACTGGCCATTGGCGGCGGCCACAGGCGAAGAAGGATGGCTCACCTCGTCGTAGGGAAAACGGCGCGCCAGAAAACAGTACACGACCGGCAGCAAGGCTTTTTCCGGCCAGGTGAGCATCGTCTGGTCCGGCGAAACGGAAACCAGGCAGGCCTCAGCCTCCCGGGCGCGGTTCAAAGCCCACTCGAGCGCGCCCGGTTTGTGCCGCGTGTCAGCATCGGTGAACAACAGCCATCCTCCCCGCGCCTGATTTGCGCCCAGCCACACAGCGTGGTTTTTACCGGTCCAGCCAGCCGGAAGCGCCGGCGCGTTCACCACGCGGATGCGCGCGTCCTCTTTCGCCACCTCCCCGGCAATCTCTTCGGTCGCATCCGAGGATTCATCGTTCACGACGATGATCTCGAAATTACCTCTTTGTTGGAGAAGAGAACGAAGACAGGCTTCGATGTTGGCCGCTTCATTGCGGGCGGGCAGGATGATCGAAACCTGGATCTCTTCCGTCACATCAAAATTCCGGTTGGCCGCCGGCGAAGCGATGGGCTAGTGCCGTTCCAGCTATTCGGCGCTATTTTTTGACTCCAGTTCTAGCTCCTCGGAACGGGATAAGCCGCATGCCCGGCTCTTGCCCTCAGTACGGCGCGCCATTCCTGGTGTTCAAGTCAGGTATAATGCACAGGCTCATCGAGCTGGAACGGCACTAGACTGAGCGACCGATACGAACGCCGCCGGGATTATATTGGGAAGAGGCGGTCATGTCGAAGGTTAACGTCCTCCGGATCGCCATCGTGCTCGCGACGGCGGCTCTGCTGGCGGCCATATTCTATTCGCGGCAAAACCCCGAGCCGCCGCTTGCCCCATCGTCACCTGCCCCTGACTTTTCCTTCGACTCGAATGGACGGTCGGCCCGGCTGGGCGATCTGCGCGGGCACGTCGTCGTTCTCAACTTCTGGGCCACCTGGTGTGCTCCCTGCATCGTCGAAATGCCGTCGCTCGAAAGGCTCCACCGGGCGCTCAAGGATAAAGGAGTGATTGTCCTTGCCGTCAGCGTGGATGAAGATGCCGAGGCTTACCAGAGATTCGTTCGGGAAAAGGGCCTGACCTTTTCGACCGCCCGCGACCCTGGCCAGAAGATCGCCGCGCTTTATGGCACCTTTAAATTCCCCGAGACATTCGTCATTGACCGGCAGGGGCGGGTCGTGCGGAAGATTATCGGCCCGCTCGAATGGGACCAGCCGGAGGTCATTGACTTCCTTCTCGCCCTCGCAAGAGAGTAGTTGCCGGTCAGCCGGCGCCTTCCCGAAATGTCGGCAGCGGGCTTCACTTGAGCGGCAAGATATCATCAAGCCCGTTTTCGGCTGTGAATCACCGGCGAGAAAGGCGGCGCAATCGCAGGGAATTTCCCACGACAAAGATCGAGCTGAAGGACATCGCGAAAGCGGCCAGCATCGGGTTTAGCTTGCCGACGGCAGCGACCGGAATCAACAGGATGTTATAGATGAAGGCCCAAAAAAGATTCATCTTGATGGTGCGGAGGGTGCGGCGACTGATCTCCACCGCCCAGGGGATGGCGAGCAGGTCGTTACCCGCGATGGTGATGTCGGCCGCCTCAATGGCCACATCCGTGCCCGCGCCGATGGCCATGCCGAGGTCGGCCTGGGCAAGCGCGGGAGCATCGTTGATGCCGTCGCCTACCATCGCCACGACCTCGCCCCTGCTTTGCAGTTCCTGGACAACCTGCGCCTTGCCCGCCGGCAAAACGCCCGCCCGTGTCCGGGCAATGCCGACCTCCTTGGCAACCGCATTCACGGTGTGAAGGTTGTCACCGCTCAGGAGCCAAACCTTCAAGCCAAGGTTCTTCAGCCGCTCGACCGCCTCGCGCGCCTCAGGCTTCGGGGCATCGGCCAGGGCAACCAGGCCCATGAGCCGCTTGCCGCGGGCCACGTAGATCACCGTGCGGCCGCGATCCGCCAGCGAGGTGGCGGTCCCCTCGGCTTCCGCGCAGTCCACCCTCGCTTCTTCCATCAAAGCGCGTGTCCCGATCCAAACCGTTTCGCCGCTCGATTCCGCCCGCGCTCCCTTGCCCGGGATGGCCTGGAAATTTTGTACCTTCCCCGCGCTGGTTGCGGCCTGGCCCTGAGCGTACCGGACAATCGCCGCCGCGAGAGGATGCTCGGAATGGCTCTCCACCGCTGCCGCAAGGTCCAGAATCTCTTCCGGAAGAAAATCGCTGCTGAGCGCAACCAGGTCGGTGACCTCGGGCCGGCCGGCGGTCAAGGTTCCTGTCTTGTCAAGGATGATCGTTGAAATTTTCCCGGAGCGCTCGAGCGCCTCGCCACCCTTGATCAAAACGCCGTGTTCGGCTCCTTTGCCGGTGCCCACCATGATCGCCGTCGGCGTCGCCAGCCCCATGGCGCAGGGACAAGCCACGATCAATACGGCAACGGCGAAAATCATCGCTTTCCCGAAGCCCGCGCCAAACAGCAGCCACCAGACAAGAAGAGTCCCCAGCGCAACCAGCATGACCGCCGGAACAAACACCGCGGAAACGCGGTCGGCCAGCCGCTGCATGGAAGCCTTTGTGCCCTGCGCTTGCTCGACCAGACGAATGATTTGCCCGAGCGTGCTATCTTCGCCCACGCGAGTCGCCCGGCAACGCAGCGCTCCGTTTTGGTTCACCGTCCCGCCGATCACCTTGTCGCCGGGTCCTTTGTCTGCGGGCACGCTCTCCCCGGTTACCATCGCTTCATCAACGGCTGACGTCCCTTCGATCACTTCCCCGTCCACCGGGACGCGCTCGCCGGGCTTCAAAAGAAAAATGTGGTCGCGGCGAACCTCCTCGATGGCAATTTCTCGAACGCTTCCGCCGAGCTCCACACGCGCTGTCTGGGGCTGAAGCCGGATCAGTTTGCGAATCGCCTCCGAAGTGCGCGACTTGGCCCGCGTCTCCACGTATTTCCCAACCAGGATCAGCGCAACAATCACGGCGGCGGTATCAAAATAGAGATCGTGGACGTGACCGGCGATGAGCGCGTAGGTGCTGTAGAAAAAGGCCGCGCTCGTCCCGACCGAAACCAGCGTGTCCATGTTCACCGTTCGCGAAGCGAGCGCGCGGGCTGCGCCCCAATGAAACATCCAGCCCCCGTATAACCACACCGGCAAAGTCAGAAGGAAAAGAATGAGTCCCGTCCACCGCCACCCCATGGCCAACATGTTGAGCAGAACCACCGGCAGAGCCAGCCCGGCGGTCAGAATCAGCGTGACGCGGAGCTGTCGCAGCTCTTCCCTCCGGCGCCGTTCGAGCGAAAGGGTGGCCTCGCCCCTCTGAGCCGGCCTGCCACTCGAAGGCGGCGTCACCAGGCGAGCCTTGTAGCCCGCCCCTTCGACAGCCCGGATCAAACTGCCCGGGTCGGAAAGAGCCGGCGTATGTTCGACAACCGCTTTTTCGGTGGCCAGATTCACGGCTGCGCGCTGAACGCCGTCCACTTTCTTGAGCGCGCGCTCCACGTGATCCACACACGACGCGCAGTGCATCCCGAAAATATCCAGAACGAGCTGGCTTGCCCCGCCACCGGCGGGTCTTGCCGCGCGCGGCCGGATGGGTGTAGCCTCGATTTGGATGGGGCCCGACATCACAATCCTCTCCACAAGCTCTCCGTAGTATAGACGAGCGGATGTCGCATGACGACGCCAAATCTTACCCGGCTTGCTGCCACTTCGCGGGGAAGCGATTTATGACTCCGGTGGAAGTTCGCTATCATTTGCAAATGCGCCTCAGCAACAAACAGATGCGGTGGCTCGCCGCATTGCCCGGCACCTATGGCATACGTCGCCTTCAGTTGGAAGATGCCGGAACCCGGCTGCTGGTCGAGTATGACGCCTCGCGTTATCGTCTCCCGGAAGTGACCAACATTCTCCACGCTGGCGGACTGCCCGTGGTCGAACCTGAAGCTTGAAGCTGGAAGCTTGAGGGTAGTGCCGTTCCAACTTGATGGGCCTATACATCTCGACCCTGGATGATCAATAAAGCATGCCGTGTGACTTGCGGAAAATGGCCCCAAATAGTTGGAACGGCACTAGAAGCTGGAAGCCGGCGTGGTCGAACCGCTTGTCTGAGAGGCACAAAACAGAAATAGGGAAAATAGAAAACAGGCGCGTTTTCTGATTTCTCTTGGCTTGTAAGGATTTATCCGGGAGGCGGGAGACAGGAAACGGGAAGCTCGAAGTTCAAAGACCCTCCGGCCCTTAGCGTCCAGCGCCTAGCCTCTACTATGGCGGAAATAATGGTGGGCTCCCATCTGCGGCCAGATGAGAGCCCGAAACGGGCTCACCGTGCGGGACCCGACCCTGGTTGCCTGCTGTAGCGGGCATTGGGGTACGGGGCGAGCGTCGTGGAGTCACGCATCCTAAGCTTCCCTCTTGAGCGTAGGCGGGAAGACAACGGAGCAGGGTTCGAAATCGCCCACGAGCCCCTTCCTCCTCGCAAGTAACCTCGTTCCCTGCTCCATCATCTCTGGAAGTGAGCCCCACACCGCTCTTGCAACTCTCCTGCCAGCAGGCTCGTCCCGCGGCCTTTGGACATCCGTTGAAATCACAATACTTAAGGCCGTAGTTGCGAGCGAAGCTCGACCCCTTCTTTGAGCCCCCCATACCATTCAGGGAAGAGCAAACCCAAAGCGGGAAACGGAATCTGGAGGCTGGAGGCTGGACGCTAGAGGCTAGAGGCAATTTCGGGAAAAACAAACGCGAAGCGGGAAGCGACGCTCCGTAGTTCCCGATTTTCGACTTTGGCTTTTCGACTTTCGTATCTCGGGACGCCGTGGTGGTTCGCGGGTTTCAGGTTTCAGGTTTCGGTTCTCGCTTTCCTATCTTCGAGTTTCAACTTGCCGGAGGCCCCGTGGTTCCCGATTTTCGCTTTTCTATTACCGAATTTCGTCTTCCGGGAGCTTGCCTCCTTTGCCTCTCTGCTTCCCTGCCTCCTTTACTTCCTCTGCCTCCGTTTTCGCGTTTCTAGGCCCCTTCCCCCATCCGGAGAATCTGTGCTATCTTGACACCAGCCTTGTTTGGGTGCGCCCGTAGCTCAGTTGGATAGAGTCCGCCGCAGGCGGAAACCAGAAGGTCGGCTCAACCTACCAAAACTGCTAACCCAAGTTGCTTATCAATTGCTTCCGGGTAGCTGACGTTTAACCGGTCGGTGTGCTAGACTTTCTAGAGGCGGCGCGCCCGTAGCTCAGTTGGATAGAGCGTCTGGCTACGAACCAGAAGGTCGGGGGTTCGAATCCCTCCGGGCGCGCCATTCTTCATTTTTCGCCCGCTGAAAGATCATGTCGAAGGGTTTTCTGTAGGTGGGATAAACACTTGCGGCGTCAATCGCGCAGTTCGAAAGTACCACTTTGAGGAGTTTGGCTTTTTCGGTGGGAGGCTGCGCAAGATACAGAGAATGCGCCTTATTCGCGAGTTCTAAAGTGCGAACTGCGTCGAGCATCCTGTCTGGATTCGCGTGTTCAAGGCCCTGCATGGCAAGCAGAATCTGCTGTTCTTCCGCCTGCCACTCTGAACTTTTCCGCGTCCAAAATTCTTCGGTGATTTTGCCGTCCAGCTTGTCTAGGTACGCCTGATCAAGCCGCCTGCGCACCGCACTCAACCGCTGCTGCAATCGTTCGCCCTGCTGCCTGCGAATCGCTTCGTCGCGGCCTTTATCGGTGAGCAGAGACTTTTCTAGCTGCGCCAGAACAGGGTCCGGGATATGGATGTTCTTCAGCACCTGGGCCAGGCGGTCGGCCAAGATTTCCTCGCGGAAGTAGGGGAGCTCGCATTTGCCACGAAAACCGGTGCAGCGGTAGTAGATGTACCGAGCCTTCTTGAGTTCCGCCGTGACCATGCAATCGTCGTAGGCGCAGCGGAGTAATCCGCCGAACGCGAATTCATGTCGGCGGTATTTGGGCTTGTTGTGGCCGCGAAACACGGCCTGGACCTGTTCGAAGAGTTCCGCGCTGACCAACGGCGTGTGCGTGCCCGGAAAGAGTTTCTCTTCCCAGATGAATTCTCCCTTGTAGAAGGGATTCTTCAAGAGCCTTTCGAGATATCCCTTTGCAAGCGCACAGCCGAATTCCGCCTGTAGCGACTTCCGCAAGCTCGCCAGCGAGTGTTTGCCTGAGGCGTAAAGTTCAAACATTCGCCGCGCAATGGGAGCCTTCTTCGGGTCAACCTCGATGGTGTGTTCGAGCTTGTTGTTTTGGTAGCCCAACGGTGGCCGGCTTGGGTAGATGCCCTGGTCGGCCTTCTCGTGCATCCCCTTGCGGACTTCTTCGCGTAGGTTCTCGATGTAGTTCCGAGCAATGACAACCTGAATGCCATGCACCAGCTTCGCTTGCGATTTCGCGTCCTTGCTGATGACCTGGCCCTCTTTGGGCAGGTGGATTTCCACTTCCAAGTCCTCGAGCGTCACGCAATCGCGGAAGTTGCGGTACAGGCGGTCGGTCTTTTCGACGATGGCGACGCGGCAGTTTGGATTCTCCCGAAAGAAGCGCACCATCTCGCCGAATTGTTTGCGGCCTGTAATCTTCGCCGTTTCCACGTCCACGAACTCGCGCACGAGCTCGAAGTCGTGCGTGCGCGCATATTCTCGCAGGAGCTTCAACTGAGCCGGAATCGAATACCCTTCGCGCTCCTGGTCTTTGCTGGAAACCCGCGCATACAGGACCGCCTGTCTCATTTACCCCTCGGCGCAAGAGTTTGATGTGTTGGCATGTTCCGCTCACCTTGCGCTTAGCCCGAAGTGTTGTCAACAAGAGACTGCATTTCCGCCGAAAGTTCTTGGCCTTCGGCACGATCCCAGGCGTCAAGAATCAAAAAGAATTCGCGCAAAGCATCGAGGGCGGTTTGGTCGAGAGGGGTGTCCTCAGCGAGTGGTCTTCCTGGGGAAAGGGGTTCTTGGGTGGGGTGCTCTGTCTGGAGAAGGGTTGGCATGGGAGGGCTTCTTTCTGAGAGGGGATGCTGCGGCGTACTTTGCGGAGGGGATGGAGCGGGTTAGATGCACGAGCTATAGAGCCAGAAAGTCTGCCACTACTCAACTAATCAGCCGAAGAAAAGAAGATTTGCCCGGCGGGTAGAATCTTCGGGGAGGGGTTGGGTTGGCTCCGATGGACGCGGGCAAACACGGCGCGTACTACGTTTCGCAGTACGCGGAGGGCGGGAGCGACCCCCGCAGCCCGAAGGGCCGGGGCCGCCGCGCGGCCCAAAACGGGGGGTCGCTCCCGCCCTTTTGAGTGTTTTGCCCGCGTCCATTTTCGGGGTGATTTATTCTCGCATTTTCTTGGTTTGTTGGGGAGTTGGGCTCGGGCGGAATAGAGAACCGTCCAGAGAGCCGTGCAGAGAACCGACTTACGAGCGGTTCTCTCGGGAATTGCGGATCCTCCGTCGTTCTCTCTTGGCGGCTTCCAGCATCGGCACGCGGAAAACCGAAAGGAAAACCGTTTTCAGAACGGTTTTCCAATGGAAATCGCGGGAAGGCTATTGTTCAAGGTTTCCAATGTGGACAAGAATGTCCAACGTTGAGCCGTGTTTCGTGGCAACGAGAACGTTAGCCAGGCTGTCACGCTTGCTCCATCCCTTGTCCCTGCCCGAGTAGCAACCAGATCCCACACTCAAACTTACGGATGGCAGCTCTCTATGAAGTTGGTTCCAAGCAGCCCACCAGGTTTGAGCCTTAACGGTGGTATGCGGGTGGTGCAGTACAAAAGCTGGCCCGGCACGTTTAATGAGATTCCTCCATTCAGTTGCTACACTTTGTCTCCAGCCTTTCGCGTTGCTTTGGGACCGAGGGTTGAAGATTGTGAGGTCGCGCGGCTTTGTGGGTTCGCAACTGCTCATCGTCATCAGTAAAGACGGCAAGCAGGGGAGGGATGTCCTCGTAGCCGGGGTGCGTGCGGCAGTATTCGAGAAGTGCTCTCCGCTGCTGGGCGCGGGGGCCAAAATGCACATCGAAGACTTTCTCGTTCGGGAAACTAGGGTCATTGCGTTTCTTGAGGCGCATGTCTCCGGTACCGGGAAATCGCTTGATCTCTCGTGTCAGCGAAATCAGCCGTTGCAAAATGTCATCGTCGCTGAAGGCGGGTTGCAGAGTGTTGGGAGAGAATCCAGCTTCTTGCAGCGCGTCACCCCATCTGCCCCAAAACTTCCCGTGCCAGTCTGAATAACCAATTCCCGTTTCCTGTGCGAATCGCTTGAATCCCAGCGGTATCCCGCCGTTGGCCGCTGCGGTCTTGCGTATCGCATCTAAGGGTGGATATTCAGGATGCGGTAGCGGAAGCGCTCGACGAAGTAGGGCGAGAGCAACCGCATAAACCCGGCCAGGCACACCAGGTCCACCTGTTTTTCTTCCAGCACCGCCACCACCTTGCGGTCGTACTCCTCCCGTTCCAGTCCTTTCGACGGGATTACCCGCGCGTCAAAACCGCGTTCGCGCGCTTTCTAGATGCCGGGTGCGCCTTCGCGGTTGCTGATGACGACGGCGATTTCAGCGTCGGCGATGCGGCCGGTGGCGATGCTGTCGGCGATGGCCTCGAAGTTCGACCCGCGCCCCGACAGCAAGATGCCCAATCTCTTCATCCGACCCCTCAATGGTAGCGCATGTTGAACGAGAGCCAAACGAAACGCAGGGCGAACACGAGCGCTTGCCCCAGCACAACATAAAGGACAAACTTGATCCAGTCAGCCCTCGTCATGGGTCGGATGGGCGTCCCGAAGGCGCGCTGCGCGTGCGGTTGCCTCAGGTACCAGATGACAACGCCGTAGACGCACGCGAACAGAAGCCCCAATGCCGACCCCACGTCGCCGAGAGAGCCCAAACGACCCATCGTTCCCAGTCCCAGCGAGAACATCAGGCCTATGGCCGAGAGGACGATGCTAAGCGTGCGCGCCCAGCGCTTGAGTTTCCATAGGCCCACACCGGTGGCCGCGGCGACACCGCCGAATACTAGGAAGATCGGTGCGACTGGGATGCCCCACATGGCACCGTACATCCCTGCTGCCAGTCCATGGAGCAAGAAAGGTTCCGCGACCCACCGGTCCAACGGGCTCTTCTCGTTGAGTGCGCAGTCTGCGCAGCCTGCTGCACCCACTCCGCATAACGCAACCACTAGAAAGCAAAGCAGGGCCAGAACTGTAACCCCGGCGGGCCGCACCTGAGCCGGGGTTTCCGGTGGCTGCTCGTTTGGACTCGTCGAGGGAAAGAGAATACTGTTCATCATGAGCATCCTCTAGACTAAGATGGTCTGCTTGTTCATTTTCCACACATGATACTGCGCGGCTCAGTTTGAATCTAGGGTTTCGTGCCACGGAACAGGAACCTAGTCGGTTTCCGGGCGAAGTAAGCATCGACAAAGGGCGGACACTCACGAGTCGTCCTATTCCCGCGCCAACGCAGTAATCCAAGGTAACCGGCAGTGGTTCGAACTAGTGCGTTTTCCTGCCGCTTGAGCGCGCGGCAAGACGTGCAGTTTAGGTCGCCAGAGTTCTAAAGTCGTCCCCTAGGGCGCGCCATTCTCCCATGTACTTCGTTTACGTCCTGCGGAGCCTGAGTACCGGTCGGCACTACGTTGGCTGTACGTCTGACATCACTCAGCGCGTTGGGCAACACAACGACGGAGTCACGAAATCCACCCGTGGCCGCGGAGCCTGGAAGCTTGTGTACCAAGAGTCATTCGCCACTCGTGGCGAGGCCATGCGCCGCGAACGTTATCTAAAGACGGGAAAGGGTCGAGAGGAACTGCATCTGCTGACAGAGAATCCGCCCGCCCGTAGCTCAGTTGGATAGAGTCCGCCTGCGGCGGAAACTCGCCGTGGCGAGTCGGGAGTTCGAATCTCTCTGGGCGCGCCACTCCCAAGAAACACTTGTTCATGCCACACCGAGCCCGCGCGGGCAGTTTCAGCTTGTCTATCCGCGCACCGTGAATGGGCGTCCCGTGATTTCGCCGACGGAAAAGGGATTTTCGATTCAGTTCTTCCAGCTCTCGATCGGGAGCGCACCCAGTCCCTCGATCGGGGGCGTGCCCGGCGAGCGGCTTCGGTTCGAGTTCGCCGTGAAGGACCTTTTGTTCGAAGGGCGCGTCGCATTTTGAGAAACGGCCCAGGGGGGAGGCGATTGTAAAACTGCACGCGGAGAACGGACTTTCTGCGCAGTGGCGGTTCTTATATCGTCCCCTAGGGCACGCTAGGAAACCTTTTGAAGCGGTTCTTGGACGCCCTAAGTCGCACCATCTTTATCTGTTGACATAGCCCACTGAAACTGAGTAGCATGAGACCCACTCCCCATTATCCTGGTCGCCTCTGACACGGAGGACTCCCATGGAACGCTCTAGAAGCGTAACTAATTTGGGCGCACGGATTGGGATGTGCCTGCCGATAGCTCTTTTGTTGTGGGCCTCGACGGCACGGGTCGATTCGCTCTCCTTCACCGGCAGCCTGGCCACCCCAGGATCGCTCTTTGAAAGCTCCTTTATCCTCACCGGCTCCGGCAGCCAAAGCGTGAAAATCCAGACTTGGGGCTTCGGCGGAGGCACCAACGCGGCGGGGACATTAGAAGAGGCAGGATGAGCAACGGCGAACGGGTGCAGAGAACGGCGGAAGAGAAGTGGGAGAGCGTCCGGGAAGGGCATTTCAGGTACCAAGGTGAATAGATATCAGCCTTAGAAAAAGTCACTAAAGGAGAAAGAAATGAAAACGAGAAGAAAAACAACCTTGAGAATCGCTATCGCCTTCTCGGCTGTGTTGCTATTGGCGATGACCGTTGATCTCCCGGTGGCGCAGGGTGAGGCCAATCATGTTCGGTGGGACATCATCAGCATCGTCTTTTCGCCACTCACCTTTAACCCAGGCGGCGTAGCATTCGCGAAGGCCGACACTGGTTTGATGATCAAGTTCACCGGTTCTGGAATCTTCGTCGCGCCTGCAGGCGGCGGTGGGACGTCCAGCGCCGTGACGGGCGGCGGGACCTGGGAGACATTTAGCCCGACAGGCGTGCCCACGGGAAGCGGCACCTACTCGGTGACGGGACTGGTGAGATGGGATTTGGCGAATTCTCAAACTGGGACACCCATCGACAACATTGGCGACACAAACGAGAGGGCCAACGGGACTGCGGTTCTGCGGATCGAATACTCGGATGGCAGCCACGGTACCCTCGTCGTCGGCTGCCATGGACCGGGAGCGCCGGACGGAATCTTCGAGGGGGTTACGGCAACGAAAGGCTTCGTGACTTACTGGGAGCGCCAGGCGCCGGCGCCGGGTGTGGACGCGAACCGAACGCTTTTCCACGTCCGCCAATAGCGCAGCTCGGTCCGTCTCAGATTCAGGGGAGCCGCCGCAGGGCAGCTCCTTACCTTTTCGGGGAGTGCTAGACGGATTACAAGCAGTGGCTTTCCAACCGCGAGATGCCCCATTGAATACGCGCCAGAACCATATCTTTTCGGCGCGAAGGCGAGCAGTAGCAAGATCAAGCACACGACGTACAGTTTAGGGCTGCCGAAATAACCTGCGCAGGGTTCCGCCAAAGCGAACGGGCAGACCGCAGCATGGCTCACCTGCAGCTGTCAGGTTAGTGTGAGCTGGTCAAAGCGTGGGATTCTAGCCACAACCTCCCGTATCGGCAGAGTTCTGAAATCGTCCCCTAAGGCGCGCCACTTTTGGCAAAACGTCCGCGCGGCAATCCCAACGGGCGATTCAGATACTAGGCTAGGCAGAGAGTGAGATCTACGCTCATCCTGGGTCAAGCGCGTTTTCCACCGGTCGGCTTGACACTGTTGCGGCGCAGAGAATAGAGTAGCGCCGCTGTTTCCCCCTACACTCTGGGATCCAGCCAAGGAGGCAAGCATGCCCGCAATGACCGGTTCGTTTTCTGGGAGCGTGAGAGGACAGACGTCCATTTCCCTGCCTGACCGGCCCAGCCACACGCTAGACCTGGCCGAGATCACTGGTCGGCAGAAGTCCTCTGACGAGAGGTGGAACAACGCTTCGATCACCTACTGGGGCTTCACTGACATCATCGAGGGCAAGGGCACCCAGCGGGGCTACTTCGTCAACTCCCACGGCGGCGAGGATCGCGATTGGGGCACGTTCGAAGGAAAGGTCGCGACGATCAGTGGCCAGATCACCGTCGAAGGCACGTGGCAATTCACCGGCGGCAGCGGGAAGTTCAGCGGACTCACCGGCAACGGCACCTTCACGACCAAGATGAGTTCGCCCACGGAAGTCGAGGCGTCTTGGCAAGGCGCTTACGAGCTGGCCGCCGCGAAAGCGCAGGCTCGCTGATCGGCGAAAACACGCTTCGCGAACTGGCCGAGGCCCGCGCCAGGCCCTCTGCTCCGTTTGTTCACCGAGCCACAAGCTGGTCACAACGCCTAAGTTCCAGCTTTTCGGGCAAAGGCACGGTGGGATGAGCTAGCTGCTCACAAGTGTGCTCATACGGGCCACAGTGCGCCTTGCTCGGGCAAAGTTCTGAAGTCGTCCCCTAGGGCGCGCCAATCGCAAGAAACACTTCTTCATGCCACAGGGAGCCCGTGCGGGCACTCGCCCGCCTTCAATATGCCGCGCTAGCTTTCCTAGTTCTTTCTCCAGCTCAACCAGCATTAACCCGACCATAAAGCCACCGGCTCAGCCATTGACCGAGCAGGAGCACCGACTCGACGCTCGCCGGCCGCGAGCAGGATTGACAGAATCCGAGTCGCGGCATTAGACTTCACCGGGACTTGGGAATTCCAATCAAAGATTTTGGTTGAAGGGAAGCGAATATCTTCTTCCTTGACCTTTAGTCAGGGTCGGGAAGATAAAACGGAAGGGGAAGATGCGCAGAAGAGTAGGATTGTTGTTGGTCTTGTGTCTGGGCATAGGCTTGGCCACCGCTGTTGCCCAGAAAGCAAAGGATGCCACCGAGGTGACGCCGGACACTCACCGCGTCGCCTGGGAGAATGCCAACGTCCGGGTAGTAGAGATACGGGCCAGCTCGGGCCAGAAAATCCCCCTGCACTCCCACCCGGCTCACGTCCTTGCCGTTCTCAGCCCGGCACGGGTGAAGCTCACCACTACAGACGGGAAAAGCAGCGTGGTGGAATTCCGGCCCGGCGACGCCCTTTGGTCGGACGGCGTCGAACATTCGGCCGAGGTGCTGGCTGGCACCGTGCATTTAATCATGGTCGAGGTCAAGGGGGCGAAACCCGCCACCCGACCCTAGCATGCGCTGCCCGCTGCGGCGGGATTTTCTTTAGCAACGAGATCCGGTCAGGTAATTTCTCGGTTCGGATTGACTTGGTGCAGCTTCGCTCCTATAGTTGTTCTATTCGACTGACTTTCGTTCCAGTAGGTCCGGTGAGCGGGTGGCGGCGGAGGTTTTTACCGTTTCCTCTCCCCAAGGCCTTGCCGAAGGAGAACGGTGGTAGGCGAGACCACGCCACCTGCCTCGCCGGACATAACACTCTCCTCGCTGTTCTCTTCTGATGGTCAGATGATGGCCGGGCCCAGGATGAAACTCTCAAGAAAAGTACGGCTACGGCCGTTGGGCGAAGGCGCCGGTTGAGAGACCGCCGCCAAAACAGCCGAGCGCCTGTCTAAGTGCTCGACCCAGCGCGGTGCCAGTCCCGATGCCGGAGTTTCGGGAGGCCACATGGAACCGGCCTCGCCAGGCAGTGGAAACCAAATCCGGCCAGTTCATGCTGTGGCGGCAAGGCAAGCGGTGTCATCGCTCAGGCCGGCATAGGAGTAGATTTGTTCGATGGCGCAAGCCAGGCCGACCATGGGCGTGGGGAGAGCAGGTTGCCCTGCCGGGTCGGTGCGCACCACCCGCGCTCGGCATCGGACACGAACGCAATCTCCCTCCTCCCGCGCTATCGGAAGCTCCAATTCCAGATCGATCGGCGTGCCCTCAGGGACGATCCGGTCCGTCACCAGATAGACGCCGAGGCGACTCACATCGAAGGTCTCGCCGCGCAGCTCAACTAATTGATGGCGGGATTCCCTATACTGGCCGACCGCTCGAAGGCACAGCATAAAGCGCTTCGCTCGACGACGTTCCAACATTTCTATACCTCGGGCTTTTGCTAATGCACCTTGCTGGCCACGCGGCGAGGAGGGAATTGCCTGCATTTTCAGCGCATTGTCATAACGTACCAGGAACCAAACGAGGGACCAGTTCCATTGTGAAATCCCAAAGCTGGCTGGCCCGTTCTATCAGCGAGAATCACCTTCCACCGCTCTCCGCCCATAAATCGTCCTGACTCTGCGTTTCGGCGGAGCGCCGAAGCATGCCCTTGGCCGCGATCCTTCCTTTCTCTTCCCCGCAAGGCGCAGGGTCTGGGCCGGGGGCCAACAATTTCTGCCTGAGGGGTTGACGCGCCACCGTCGCCTGAGGGAGGATAGGGGTTGCGCTGAAGCGTCAGATTGCCTGCCCGACGCTGCTTGGCTTTCCGGCTCGTGCCATTCTGCCTCTTCAGTGATTTGGTGCAGGCCCCAACCTGAGAAAGGACGGACCTTGAAGAAGCTTTACGTCGGGAATATCCCCTACGCGACAACTGAAGAGGAATTGCGAGCGTTTTTCGAACAGTCTGGTTTGCAAGTCGCCAGCGTTACTTTGATTCGTGACCGCATGACTGGAAATCCGAAAGGATTCGGTTTTGTTGAGACGAATTCTGACGACGAGGCACGGGCTGCGATTGAGAAGCTGAACGGCCAGAATTTTATGGGCCGCAACCTGATCGTGAACGAAGCGCGACCACCACGCGATTTTGGCGGCGGGGGTGGACGCGGCGGACGCGATTCAGGCGGTTCCTCCCGGCGAAGATATTAAGCGCCCTTTTCGTTTCCCGCTTGCTCCTGGCGGGCGAAGGTCGGATGCACCTGTAGGGGGTCGAGTTCTATCCGCAGAGACACCCCGCCGGCTGTTTCTACGGCATTCCCCTCCTGAACGCGCAGCAAGCTTGCACGAGCCAACATCCACGCCAGATGGCGATGGGGCGCGCCATCGAAACCAGGAGAATTTCCGGAGGGATGCCGGCGCGCTTTCCGATGGTTGCGCGCCTCTCTTGCCTTCGCGCCTGAGGGCCCCCGGGCAGGCTTTCGCGATCTTCCTTCCCTTCGATGGGAGGGTGGTTGGTCTGCGAATGTTAGCCGTACAGGGCTAGACCCGCATCCAGAAAATAAAGATCAGGCTGACAATTCTCCGGGTGGCCCGACCGAAGCTCACCACAACTTGCGCTGAAGCCGGTTCGGGAAACGGCCGCGCATAAAAGAATCGAACGTGCCCGTCCGCGCCAGCCTCCACTCGATAAGGCCTTCCCCATTCCCTCGGCAAGTCGGTCAAGGCCACGCCCTTGCCTTCCAGTTCGTAACAGATGCCGATCTGTTCCATGCCAAAGCGGTGCAAGAGATAGTCGCTCACGCGGACCCGAACCTTCAAGGCGCCGGGGAAAAGGAATACCGCCTGATGTCGCGTGATCTGCGCGGTTTCACGCGAGCCGCCCAGCTTTTCGACGATTCGAGCGAGGGGCGCTCCCGCCCGGGAAAGTTCCACTCTTTCCAGGGCGGCGCTCCTGGCGATGGCTTCCATTTCAGCCAGGTCATTGGCGGCAAAGACCACCTCTGCGGCCAGAAGAACGAGCGTTACAAGACCGGTAAATTTCCTCATCGCAGGCTTCACTGGGGCGGCTGGGCCGGAAGGGGAGAAGAGGCTTAGGGGGAGCTCATTCGTTCGCTCTACTCTCGACTGTCGCCCTAATGCCGGCAATAGTACTGCGGTACCGAATGTCCCCCTCCCAAATCGGGAACGGCATAGAATGTGTCCGCGCTATGGCTTAAAAGAGGTGGGGCCCCGTTCCCGGCGGGGCCCCTTGGGAGGTCAATTGAGCGAGCACTCGTGGAGTTAAGTCAACTCGATTCTAAGATTCATGCTTGCCCCGGCAATGGTACGAACGATTCATTTGTTTTGTTACTTTCGTTTACCGGCAGCCGGATGAACGCATGCGCGCGGGCGGGCAGGCGACAGCCGCCCTGGAATTTCTCTCGCCGCGCGGCGCTTTTTCGATTCTGGTTCGGCGGAGCAACCCCTATGGCAGCGAAAAGAGTGATAGCGGCATTCGTCGTCATGGCTTTTCTGGCTGCGATCACAATCGCTGCCTTGGCGGCCGAAAAGGCCTATCTGGGAAACAAGAACAGCAAGAAATATCACGTCGCGGCGTGTACCTGGGCGCAGAAAATCGCCCCGCGCAATCGCATCGAATTTTCTACCGCAGAGGAAGCCAAGAAGGCCGGGTTCATCCCTTGCAAGATCTGCCGGCCTGACCGCAGCCATCCGATACCGTAGGGGCAAGCTTCAGCTTGCCCGATTTGGGGGCTTGCCCGATTTGGGGCGGCCTGAAGGCCAGCCCCTACATGTGCTGAGACGAAGCGATTCCACATCTCGTGGCTCTCCGGCTCGCCTTCAAAGCGGCGCGCTCGCCAGACGAAGACCGCCGCGAGCACAAGGACGAGGCAAGTAACCACGCTTCCTTCCGGGCCATCGCTTCCGCCCGTCAGCCATTGCGGCCCATGGATTCCCACCTTCAACAAATGGCCGGGAAACATGTAGCTGCTGTCCGGCACCGACCAGAGCCAGCTCTCGCAGAAATTCCAACCCGCGTGAGCCCCGATCGGAATCCAGAGGGATCGGGCGCGATAGACCATGAGACAAAAAAGCGCGCCCACCAGCCCGGCATTCACCCCCCCAGGAGATTCTGCCGCGGTCCAAAACAATGTCCGAGGCCAAACAGCAAAGAGCTGATCGCCACCGCCGCCGCGAAACCCACTCCGCCCGAAAGCACCTGAAGAAAATACCCTCGAAACAAAAACTCTTCCGTTACGCCCACCATCAAGAAGAAGACAAGGTTCACCAGCAGCGCCACCACCAGCGCCCCGCCACCCATAACGACCGCCTCGATGGAAAATCCCCGTCCAAGATAGATCGCTCCAAACACCACCGAGATCAGGACACTGCCCAACCAGAATCCGAACCAGAGCTGCCTTCCCCAGGTGCGATGCAAATGCAGTCCGGCAGAACGGAAAGGCCTGCCGTCAATCCAGCGCGTCATAAAATACGTGGCAAGGAACAACGCCGGCAGAGCGAGGAATTGCCTCAACAAAAGGATGCGATACGTTTGGGTTTCCATCTCCGCGGCCGTGCGAGCAAAGCGGAGTCCGGTGAGCCGAACCCCTCGGCTGATGGCAAAAGAAATGCCAATCAAAACCACCAAAAAGATCAGCAACCGCCATCCGGCGCGCACCCGGCCATCGCGAAAGAAAATAAAGGAAAGGGTCATACGAGCATCCTCGGCCGAGGAGCGAGAAGAGAGTTGCCGCGAGTTTGCCTTTGGCGCCCGGGCCGGTCAGGCAAAAATCGTTTGGGAATGCGACTACACCGTCTAAAGGCGGGCCGTCCGCTACATCGTTATCTTCTCCGCGATTGTCTTCGCCTGCAAGAAAAGCAGCAGATAATCCTTGCCGCCGGTCTTCGAGTCGGTGCCCGACATGTTGAAGCCGCCAAAGGGATGAGCGCCGACAAGCGCGCCGGTGCACTTCCGATTGAAATAGAGATTTCCGACGTGGAAAAGCTCGCGGGCCTTTTCCATCTCTTGCGGCGAGCGCGTGTACACGGCGCCCGTCAGGCCATACTCGCTATCGTTGGCGATGGCGAGCGCCTCCTCAAAATCCTTTGCCTTGAGCACCCCGAGCACAGGACCGAAGATTTCTTCCCGGGCGACGCGCGACTTGGGTGACAGGTCGGCTATGACAGTGGGCTGAACGAAGTAACCCTCGCCCGGGACAACCCCGCCGCCCGCCACCATCCGGCCCTCCTTCTTTCCCCATTCGATGTAGTCCAAAATACTCTTCATCGCCGTCTCGTTAATCACCGGCCCCATGTAGTTCGACGGATCCTCAGCCGGCCCGACCTTCAGTTGCCCGACTCGCTTTTTCAATTTGTCGAGGAAAGTGTCGTAAACATCGGCCACCACAATCGCTCGCGAGCAGGCCGAGCACTTCTGACCCTGGTAGCCGTAGGCCGAGGCAACCACCCCTTCCACCGCCTGGTCGAGGTCAGCATCCTTGTCCACAATGATGGCGTCCTTTCCTCCCATCTCGGCCACCACCCGCTTGATCCAGATCTGCCCGGGCTGCGCCTTTGCCGCCAGCTCGTTGATATGCAACCCCACTTCTTTGGATCCCGTAAACGCGACAAAGCGAATCTTCGGATGCGCTACCAGCGGGTCGCCGACCGCGCCCCCGCTTCCGGTCAAAAAATTGATCACCCCGGGCGGCAAGCCGACGCTCTCCATGACTTCCAAGAACCGGGCGGCCACCGTCGGAGAATCGCTCGATGGCTTCAGCACCACCGTATTGCCGGTGACAATGGACGCAAGCGTCATGCCGGCCATGATCGCTGCCGGAAAATTCCATGGCGGAATGATCGCTCCCGCGCCCAGCGGGATGTAGCGCAACTCATTTCGCTCGCCCGCTATCGGCGTCAGCGGCAGCGGCGGCGCCAGGCGCAGCATCTCCCGGCCGTAGAATTCGCAGAAGTCAATCGTCTCCGCCACGTCGGCTTCCGCCTCCATCCAGGTTTTCCCGACCTCGTACACGATCCAGGCATCCATTTCCAGACGCCGCTTTCGCAATTCTTCGGCGGCGCGGAACAGATATTCGGCGCGCTCGTCGGCAGGAACCCGGCTCCAACTCCGGAAGCTCTCGTTGGCCGCCTGCACGGCTTTGTCCACCAGTTCCTTCGTACCCTTCTGGAAGATTCCGACAACCTGGTTCCTGTGAGAGGGGTTGAAGGACTTGCTCTTCTCGGGCGTGCGGATCCGCTCCTCGCCAATGACGATGTCATACTCCCTGCCGAGCTCCTTGGCCACCTTCGCCAAGGCCGCTTCCATTTCCCGCTTCTTCTCCGGCTTGGAGAAGTCAGTGAAGGGTTCGTTGCGGAATTCAGTCCTGAGCTTCTCGGTCACAATCGCGCTTGCCATGAATGAGCCTCCTACAGGAGCGCATTATCCTACCATGCCCAGTATCCCACGGCGCAGGACTGCGGGCATGGGCCACGATTGAACCGGGGCGGCCGCGCCAGGTCAAGTTGCGTCGAGGGATGCGGAGCGTCCCGTTTCAGGGTAAACTGCACGCGGAATCTCTCCCTGGGCTACCCGTGAGGCGCTGGCCGGCGGCAAGAAGCGATCAGCGGCCGGGCTTTCACATTGTCGCCCAAACCCCGAAGTCCACAAGGAGCTGAAATGAAGCTGAAGCGGGTCCTTGTCGGGTTGAAGGAACCCTCGCATGCGGACCACCTGATCTGGCTGGCCTGCCGGATGGCGGAAGGCACCCAGGCCACGATTACCGCCGTTCACATCACAGAAATTCCTGAGGCTACTCCCCTTGATAGTGACGCGCCTTCCATTGTCGGTGAAGAGCAGGATGTCCGCCAGGCCGCTCAAAAAGCCATCCGGCGGCACAGCCGCCGGCGCAAAATCGAGCTCAAGTTCTATCGCGCCCGCACGGCCGGCAAGACGTTGATCGAGGAGATTGAAGATATCGGGGCGGACCTGGCCGTGGTCGGCTACCATCACAAACGCAGCCTGCGCGAAATCTTGCTGGGCTCCACGGCGCAATATGTTTCCCGGCATGCTGCCTGTTCGGTCTTGGTTTCGATACCACCCAGAGGCTAGGGTTTTTCTCGAACGCTTGCTTCCCCGCGCCCCGGAGGAATGCCTTGCTCATCCGCAAATTCATCTTCTGGCTTTCTACCAAGAAAAGGGTTACCGGCGCTCTTGCTCGCCGCGGCATGAAGTACGGTTTTGCCCAGCGCTTCGTCACCGGCGAGAGGATAGACGACGCGCTCGCCGCCGTCGCCCAGCTCAACCGCGCCGGTATTCGCGCCAGCCTGAATCATCTCGGCGAAAACGTCGCCACGCCCGCTGAAGCCGGGCGGGCCCGCGATAGCTACCTCGAGATGATCGAGCGCATCAGGGCGGCGCGCCTCGATTGCGATATCTCCGTCAAGCTTACCCAGCTTGGGCTGGACTTTGATCGGGAACTTTGCGGCCGCCTCTTGCAAGAAATCATTGCCGCCGTCGAGCGGGCCGGCAGCACGCTTGAGATTGACATGGAGGGATCAGCCTACACGGAGCCCACCCTCGGCCTGTTTGAGCAGGTGGCGCGTAGCCAGGTTCCGGTCACCCTGGCGGTGCAGGCCTATCTGCGGCGGAGCGAGGCGGACGTGCGCCGGTTGTCCCGCTCTGCGGGACGCCCGCGCCTCCGGCTGGTGAAGGGGGCATATCTCGAGCCGGCAGCGGTGGCCTTTCGGAGGAAATCGGAAGTGGATTCAAATTATCGGCGGCTGCTGGATTTGATTTTGACCGATTCGTTTTTCCCCATCGTCGCCACGCATGACGAGCGAATGGTGCGTTACGCCGAAGAGCTTCTGAGCAAGCGCGGGTTCACCCCTGAGGAGTACGAATTCCAGATGGTCTATGGGATCCGCCGCGACCTTCAGCGATACCTGGTCGAGCGCCGGCATCCCCTGCGGATCTATGTTCCTTTCGGCACCGAGTGGTGCCCCTACTTCATGCGGCGCCTGGCTGAGCGCCCGGCCAATGCTCTCTTCGTGGTGCGAAGTCTCCTCCGCGAAGGCCTGCGGCCACGCGGCTAAATCGAATCGGCAAGGCACATCCAGCGCAGCGCTTGGCCCGTCACCGGGCATGTATTCTGATCACCCGTTGAGCGACCCGGCCATCTTGCGCCGAGCGCTACTGGAAGGGGTTCTCGCAGGAATTAACCGGCGCCGCTCGCAGCCGCCTTTTGAACCGTGCATACGGCGGCTTCTTCTAGGACTTTGACCACGGCGGAATAGTCTTCCCTCCCGAAGCCGCTCGAGACCGCAGCGCGAAAAAGTTCGCGCACGGCCGCCGTCGCCGGCAGGGAGACATGCAGCTTCTCCGCCGCCGAAAGGATCAAGTCCATGTCCTTCAGCATGTGACTTGCGTAGAAGTTCGGGACAAAGTTCCGCTGGCTGATGGAGCGGCCCTTGTTTTGAAAATTAGGCGCGGCCAGGGCGGAGAGAGAAATGACTTCCATCAGATCGGAGGGAGCGATTCCCGCCTTGGCGGCAAAGACCAGCGCTTCGGCGTAAACGGCCATAAGACCGCCCAGGAGAAGGTTGCACGCCAGCTTCATCCTTGTTGCCCGCGCCACCTCCTCCCAATGCCAGCTGTTCTTGCCCAGCGCGGAAAAAACATGGCTGCATCTTTCATAGGCCTGGCGCGGCCCACCAGCAAAAATCAGAAGGCTCCCCTCGGCGGCCGCCCGCTTGCTGCCGAGGACAGGCGCATGGAGGAAGAATTTATCTTGTTCGCGGTATGTTCCCGCGAGCGCGGCAGTCGTTTCCGGGTCCACCGTGCTCATGTCCACGTGGATGTTCCCCGTCGCCAGGCCGGAAAGAATTCCTCTTTCTCCGAGGGCAACTTCCCGGAGCGCCGCCGAATCGCTCACCATCGTAATGACGATGTCTGCTACGGCCGCGGCCTCGGCGGGGTCAGCCGCCCGGCGCGCTCCGCGCGCCGCCATGGCATCTGCTTTGGCGGCAGTGCGGTTGTAAACCACCATGGGAAAGCCCTGGCCCAATAGGCGCTCGGCCATGGGCAAGCCAATCGTCCCCAAGCCGACAAACCCGATCGTTGCTTGCATCGGTATTACCTTCCTCAGAGAGAGTGTATGGGAGCAAATGTTTCTAACAGGATAGTGAAAAAGGGACGCGTGTCATTCCCAGTCCCGAAGCTTCGGGACGAGGAATCTGCTTGTGGTTCCAGGACGCTCAACGAAAAGCAGATTCCTCGGGTCGGCCAAGACCACCGACCCTCGGAATGACAACCCTAGACGTTTTTCAGCATCCTGCTAAGACGTGAAAGACGGAATCAGCGGGCGGCTCGAAACGACTCCAGCGTCCAATCCCCTACCCTTTCATCGTGCCGCAAGATGTAGAGATTGCCGTCGTCGGCCCGCACGCGGAAGAAAATGGCTTCCGGGTCGTACCACCGGTCAAGCACTTCCAGCACTTCAAACGGCCGCCCGCGCATCGTGAACTTCTGCGGCCGTTCGTCGGCCTTGTAACCGGCATAGCACTCAACCGCCACCCGCATGCTGATATTGTACTCCTCTATTTCACCGGCTGGCTTCCTTTCTCATATGCCGGCCCAAAGAGCCCGTCTGAAGACTCGGGTTTCTCGCCACCCCAAGCGCCGAGCCCCCAGGCACCTGCCTGGGGACGAAGAACAAACCCGGTGGCGGGTGCCACCGGGCTCGGCGTCGAGGTTTGAAAGCGCGTAGCGGCAGCCCCACGGGTTCACGAAATTTTCGTCAAAAAAACAGTGTTGTTCCTTCTGCCGGGTGATCCGCTCGTGGAAACACCAGGTAACCTGGGCCATCGTATCCCATTTGACCTCCTCCCCGTGGACGAAGGCGCGCTTGTGGCGCAATTCCCAGGCCGCGTCCTTGAATGCTCTCAGCTCCGGGAGTTCCGTCCACTGGTAGTGGCCGCGCACGCGAAGGTTTTTCCCTTCGCCGAACTCCCTGCAGCTCGGATGCCTGCGGGCAACCGCGAGCGCTTGCTCAAACGCCGGATGGGCGGCCCGTCAAGAAGATTCAATCGGGCGTACCCGGCTCGCGCTTAAGATGCGGTTGGCGTTCGGCATTGAAGGCAACGCCGATCAGCACCACCATCGCCATCAAGTACATCCAGAACAGCAGGCCGACCACCGCGGCGAAGCCCCCGTAAACTACGTTGACGGCCGGCACGCGACGCACGTAGTACCCAAAGCCAGAATTGACCAGCCACCAGAGCACTGTTGCCAGCGCCGCTCCCGGCAGCACGTCCCGCCAGCGCTGGGGGGCAGCCACGCCCCAGCGGTACAGCAAGACCAGAACCAGAATGGCGGTGAGCAAGGCCAGGCCGGCATAACCGGCCACCCAGATCAATCGCACCAGTCGCACCAATCCAAGCTCTTGCGTCAAACGCTCGCGGAATGGTTTTGCGAAAACCGTGAGGAGAGTGGTCATGACCCATGGGCCGATAACGACAAACATCAGGCCCAGCGCTCGAAGCTGCCCCTTCCAGAAACCCAGCACGCGCGCACCGGGACAGAGCCCCTGCATCGCCCGCGTCAGCGTATAGACAATCTGCGAGCCGACCAGCATCGTTCCGATTAACCCAAACAGCAACGGAGGCACCGGCTCAGCCGCCAGGCGATCGAAATATTCGAAGACCAGGCGGCGGCTCCCCGGGGGAAGAACCGACTGGAGGGTCTCCACAATTTCAAACGCGATTGCCGACAGGGTCGGCGATAAAGAGAGCAGGCTGGCGAGCAGCAGAAGAAGCGGGAAAAAACCGAGCAACATCAAAAAAGCAGCCGCCTGGGCTTGAGAAACAGAACCGCCGTGGAACACACGAAAGAGCGCCCGGCCAAACTGGCCGGTGATCCGCCGCGCCCGGCCGGGACGGGCGGGCATTTCTGGGCCAAGCATAGGCCACTATTCTAACCGATTCCTCCATTCGGCGGCGTCTGTTTGCAGCGGGTCGCTGCTTCCGGTATGATTTCCGGCGCGTTCTCTTCCTTTCCGGAGGTCACTTGGATCAAGCGGAAGTCCTTCGCAAACACAGCGAATATCTCTGGCCTTGTGTCGCGAACTACTACAAGCAGCCGCTCGTAGCCGACCACGCTGCCGGCCATCATGTCTGGGACATTGAAGGGAAAAAGTATCTCGACTTTTTCGGCGGTATCCTGACGATCTCGGTCGGCCATTGCCACCCGAAAGTCACGAGCAAGGTCAGCCAGCAAATGGCCAAGCTCGGACACACCTCGACCCTTTATCCCAATGAAGCCATTGTCAGCCTGGCGGAAAAGTTGGCCCAGATCACGCCCGGGAAGCTGCAGAAAAGCTTTTTTACGAATAGCGGCACGGAGGCGAACGAGGCCGCCATTCTGCTCGCGCGCATGGCCACCGGCAGCTATGAGGTGGTGGCGCTGCGCCACGCTTACAGCGGCAGCTCGCAGCTCGCCAAATCGCTCACCGCCCAGGCACCCTGGCGCCGCGGGGGCGTGATCACCTTCGGAATCGTTCATGCCCTCAGCCCCTATTGCTATCGCTGCCCGCTCGGCATGACCTACCCGGATTGCGGCGTCGCCTGTGCCCAAGACGTCGAGGAGGTCATCCAGACCACCACTTCGGGCAAGATCGCCGCCTTTCTCGCCGAACCGATCCAGGGCGTCGGAGGCTTCATTACGCCGCCCAAGGAGTATTTCAAGATCGTCTTCAACATCGTGAAAAAGTATGGCGGGCTTTTCATCTCCGACGAGGTGCAAACCGGCTTCGGCCGCACCGGGAAGAAATGGTTTGGGATCGAACACTGGGAAGTCGAGCCGGACATCATCACCTGCGCCAAAGGCATTGCCAATGGCGCGCCGGTCGGGGCCACCGTTGCCAGACCGGAGATTGCCGACGCCTTCCAAGGCCTGACCATCTCCACCTTCGGCGGCAACCCGGTCACCGCCGTGCAGGCCCGCGCCACGATCGAGGTCATTGAAGAAGAGCGGCTCATGGACAACGCCCACGAGGTAGGCAGCTACTTTCGAGCCAAGCTCGAAGAGCTCCAGCAGAAACATGCCCTCATCGGCGACGTGCGCGGCATGGGATTGATGCAAGGGCTGGAATTGGTCAAAGACCGCAAAACGAAAGAGCCCGCGCCGGAAGCTCTGGCACAGTTGATGGAAGAAACCAGAAGCCGCGGGCTGCTCATCGGCAAGGGTGGACTCTACGGCAACGTCGTGCGGCTCTCGCCGCCGCTCAACATCAGCAAGGCCGAGGTGGACGAAGCCATTCGCCTGCTTGACCAATCCTTTGCCGAAGTCCACGCCCGGATTTGATGCGAAAGGTGCTGCCGAACAGGCTTGGCCGCTATTCCCGCGCGGGCACCTTGGCGATTTCTGCGCGCAGCTTTGCTGAGGGCCAGAAGACTGGCGCCGCCATCAATTCAGGTCGCGTTGCCTTCAGGGACTGGAGCGCTGCCGAAGGAACCCGAGCGGTAAGCTCCTGATTCACCTGCAACTGCTTTTCGAGTGAGCGGTAGAGTTTTGCCGCCTCGCGAACCGCCTGGGTCTTTTCCTGTACCGCCTCGGTTACTTGGTGTGTTTTCGCTTTTACCTCTTTGTCTTTTGCGGCCACTTCTTTCTGGCTGGAGGCCCAGCCAAACCCGGACAGCATAAGAACGGCCCCGACGAACAGAAACAGAGTGGGGGCGCCACTGCCGGAAAGCTCGACGCCGGCAAACTTGAAGGTGCCTTCCCCCTCCCTGTGCCTTGTAAAAAGGGCGACCACAGCGACGATGCCGAAAGCTACCCCAAGAAAGAAGGTTACGGCGATGATG